>Ga0154602_159_pt2 | contig 13366 bp, 10 predicted proteins | sample RifGroF2_FD_116031 | JGI IMG/M metagenome (GOLD analysis project Ga0154602, IMG submission 116031) | Gammaproteobacteria bacterium GWF2_41_13 | reverse complement strand
TAATTGGTATCCTTGGCGCTCAAATGCTTATGGGTTATCCGAATATGTCGTGGCAAAAAACACGAATATTTATATTAATAGCAAACAGACAATCGCTCAAATCTTAAACGCCTATTGTCCTTCTGGTTCGAATTATCAGGGCCATCACAGTAGCAGTTCATCGCCTTGGGGGGCGATTGCGATAGTGGCAGGAGGAGCCGCAGTAGTTGGTACAGGGGGTTATTTGATCGCGCATTCAGCGACGAGCAAAGCGCAACCAGTCTCAACTTCACCGGATGCTTCGACAGGTGGATAACCGAAATGAATGCATCCCATAAATTCGTTGTGGTGGATAGGGTACGAAAATAAAATCATCGTAACTTATTCGGCACGCTTTCAGGAACGTTCTTGTGTTATCATGGTTACGGTGAATAATTACAAAATTATCTATTAAGCGGCGGTAATCAATGATCCATTTTCGTCAGTAGCTTGCCCAATTCCTGCGCAATTATTTGGATACCCTCCGGAGTACACAATATCGTGTAACTCGGGAATTACTGTGGTTTTATGAAAATCATTTATTTTTTTAGCTTAATTAGGCATAGTATAAGAATTATCCTAAAATGGAGACTGGCGAGTGGTTAGAAAACAAAAAAACACAAAAAAGACTCGAAAAGATCATGACGGGAAAAATAAGGACGTCATGCCGCTTTCTGAGGACCCTTTGCTCGAATCCGCGGTTGAATATCCTGAAGATCTGTCTGCTGCTGATGAATCTATTTCAGAGACAGCATTGGGTGAAGAGGAAGATGAAGCACCCTTGCCGGCTGAAGAATCAGCAGAGCAATCATTATCAGAGTCCTCACTATTGAGCGGAAAAGGTGCTGCGCATGATCCGACTCAAATTTACCTAAAAGAAATTGGCCATGCTAATTTATTAACCGCTGAAGAGGAAGTTTATTACGGCAGACTTGTCTTACAAGGAGATGAGAAAGCTCGTCATAAAATGATTGAAGCAAATCTTCGGTTGGTGGTTAAAATCGCCAAACATTATTTTAATCGGGGTTTGTCTTTCTTGGACTTAATCGAAGAAGGGAATTTGGGTCTGATGCATGCCGTCGAAAAATTTGATCCTGAACGAGGGTTTCGATTTTCGACTTATGCGACTTGGTGGATTAAGCAAACGATTGAGCGGGCGATTATGAATCAAAGCCGTACGATCCGATTACCTATTCATGTTATTAAAGAACTGAACATTTACTTGCGTGCTGCTAAACAATTACATCAAGTATTAGGGCGAGAGCCGACGATAGAAGAAATTGCGGAAAAAGTGGATCGTCCGGTTAAAGAGGTCAAAGAAATGTTGATGTCTGATGAGCAGGTTATTTCTTATGATACAACAATAGGCGATGAAGACAATACTTTGCTCGACTATCTGGGCGATAATCATCAGCATGACCCGGAACGAAAAATGATTACTGCCGATATCAAACATAAGTTGGCGGGATGGATGCAGGAAATTGACGAAAAATATCGTGATATTTTAGAGCGACGTTTTAATTTGGGCCGCTATGCAAGATCATCAGCAAAAGATAAAGAAACCTTCGAACAAGTTGGGGAAAATGTGGGGTTGTCTCGAGAAAGAGTCAGACAACTTCAGATGGAAGCGTTACGCCAACTTAGACGTGTGATGGAAAAGCATGGTGTGACGGAAGATATTATTTAATTGGTCATTATTCATCGCGGATCGTGATGGTACAAAAACGTTCAGATTTTGGATGATTTTCTAATCCGCCTGTAGGGACGCCCAGTCTCGAAGATACCCACGATTTTTGGGCGACCACAAGGGTCGCCCCGAATTCATTGCACAGAACAATGATAAGGTTAATTCAATGCCGAAATATAAGCGTTTCCTAGAAGGCACTGAATAATTACATCAGGTGTTTAAATCGCTGCATCCTTATGATCTTTTTGTGTGCCTGAATGATAAATCCAGAAACATAACAGTAATGTTGTTATAACAGATAAGGTGCTAGCGATAGGCGTAAAATGATCTGAAACTATTTTTAAGGCATCCGTGCTTTGTTTGATCGCAAACGGAATCGCCAACACAACACCCATTAAAGTTGATCCGGCGACGATCCCACAAGCCAGCATAATCGCATTTTGCATACCGGTCGTGAGATGATTTTCATCAATCGGCTTATTTAGCGCCCGATAACGTGCGGATACTTTTCGATTAACAAAATAAGAAATAATCCCTCCGATGATCATTGGCGTTGTCGCATCGAGAGAAAGATAAATACCTAATCCGATAGCGAGTACAGGCCATCGTGTTTTGAAAAAGCGATATAAGAATTCATTGTTAATGATAGCGACAACCGCAATCAAGGCGCCAATACCGAGCATATTCCAAGGAATTTGATGGTTAAATACGGCTTGAGAAACAGCGGCCATCAACCCAGCTTGAGGCGCTGATAAAGTTTGCAACTGCGACATACCGGGTCTTGGATAAACGCCGCCGATACCATAGGCATTAAACAACAGTTGTAAAATCAGTGGTAAAACGAGAGATACAGCGATTATACTAATAAAAAGAATAACCTGTTGTTTCCAAGGCGTTCCGCCCACCATTCGTCCCGCCTTGGCTACTTGTACCGTTTCTCCAGCCATGATCATGATGGTTCCACCAAAAGCGACAACCACGATGGTTAAAGCAGCTGTAGCAAGTCCTTTATCCACGTGGATAGCAAAGTTAATGTGGGGGACTAAAATCAGCAATAATAAAGCGGTAATACCCAGTAAAGCAGAGGCCATTAACCCAGAGGCGGGACAATTCGTTGCGCCAACGAGACCATTAAAATAACCGGCGAGGGAAGAAAAGATAAAGCCAGCCGCAACGAGATAAAGAACGCAGATGGCAAGAATAAGAAAATACAATGGCGTTGAAATACCCAAATCAGTAGGATGGAACATGAACATTAAGAAAAGAAATATAATGGCCGATAAAAATAGCGTCCATTTTAATGTAATGCTGAAAGGGATATCATATTCTGTGCGTTCTAAAACATAATCTTTTTCTTTGAAGGCTCTCATAGAAGTAATCATTGCTTTTCCAATGGGCCCAATCAGTTTAATCAGTGTCCACATACCCCCGACTAACATAGTGCCAACGCCAATGTATCGAACATAATTCGACCAAATTTCCTTGGCGGATTCGGCGGCCGATAGTCCCGCGGTGAATCCATAGTGGTGAGAAAGGAGCGGAATACCCAAAACCCAGCCCAATATAACGCCAATAAACATGCTGATTGCTACATTAATACCACAAATATAGCCCGCCGCAATGACGGCCGGAGAAAAACCAACACCCATCCCCAAGACTGTTGTTCCCTGAATGATCCAAGAGGAAACGGCTTGAGAGAACAGGCAAAATCCTGTTTGACATAAACCAATGGTTGCGCCTGCGAAACCGCCTAACATCATAGGCTTTAAGCTTCTTTCGCTGTCTGTGCTGGCTTTCATGACTTCGCCGATGGCAATCCCTTCAGGGAAAGGCAATGTTTTGTCATGAATCAATTGACGGCGAATCAGACCGCTGAATAAAACACCGATAATGCTGCCGATAGCAGCGATGAACACAGTGTCCCAGTAATTAAATTTTGTCCAATAGTGCATGATGATCAGCGCAGGGATAGTAAATATAACAGAGGCTGTGACGCCTTCGCCAGCACTGGAGGCACACTGAACAATATTGGTTTCTAGTACATTATGTTTGGGGAAAAAACGAAAAATCGCCATCGCAATGACTAGCGCAGGAATTGAGGCAGCAACTGTCGTGCCGACTTTTAGTCCGAGAAAGGCGTTAGAAGCACCCAAAAATACGGCAATAATAACCGAAAGAATAATCGCTTTTGGTGTGAGCTCCGGTACGGCAGAAGTCATTTGTGCATTTTTATTATTCTCAAAAGTAAACATAGCACTTGTCTCCGATTTTTTCTGATTTTTGCTGAGATTTTTACCAGTATAAGGGGTAATGATAGGGGGTAAAAATACAATGCGCAACAATTAATTGATTTTATTAGTCGATGACGTTTCTTTGAAGCATTCGTGAAGTTAAATATTCAACAGGGGAAAAATTATCCGTGAGTATTGGATATTGAGAAAAGTTAAATTGATCGAGCCTTATCATTTTTTCTTTTAGTGATCGAATAATCGGATCGTTATGGTTTATGATTTTCGAGTTAGTAAAGTCTATTTTTTTGTCGCTGTTATAGCCGACAAAAATAATATTTTGTACATCTATGCTGTGAGGGTTATGAACGGCAAAAAAATAGCTATTCGGAAAAACGGATTGAAATGTTTTTATTTCCGACAAAATCAGAGATGGCTTTTGAGGAGATAAGTCGCCGATCAGATTGGCGATAAATAAACCGTCCGGAGTGAGTTTGTCCCTTACTAGTTTTAAAAAATCTTGAGTAGTTAAATGAGCGGGGATTGAATATAAGGAATAATAAGCATCGCCTACTATAAAATCATATTTTTTGTCAGTGTCGTGCAAGAATCGACGGCCATCAATCGTATAGTTGTTCAATCGTTCTGTTTTTTTCACATTAAAATAGCGTTGCGCTAGTGGATATAATGAGGGCTCGATTTCGGATACGTCTATGGTTGCGTTCGGTAAAGCTTTTAATAATGTTTTTGGTATAGAATAAGCGCCACCTCCGATGACCAGTATGCGTTTTACCTCAGGTTTGAAAACTTTATATAAGACGTTATATTTTGTGTAATCAAAAACCAGTTCATCAGAGTCAAGAAACATCGCCGCAGAAGCGCTACGATCTAGCAGCAGAAATCGGGTCGATTTTTCTGCATATTGTCCGTCATAAATAGTGATTTTTTCATAGACCCCATCACGGCTATACACAACATGATTGTTTTTAACTTGCGCTAGAACAATGACGAAAAATAGACCGACAATACTAAATAAAATAATGTTGAAATTTATTTTTTGATAGGCATTCTTTTTGATGAGCGGACATGCGCCTAAAGCAATCAGCATTACGGCGACCGCTATCACGATTTCATTGATTTCAAATTGGGGAATTAATACAAATCCAGCCAATAAGCTGCCAAAAATACTACCCACCGTTGACCAAAAGAAAATTTTTCCTGTTATGCTGCCTATTCCTTTTTCAGGAAAATATTGTGTTTGTAATTTTATGGCGAAGGGAGAAAGAGTGCCTAGCAATAGACTCGGTAAGAAAAATAAAAGCAACGCGATGATAAGCGGACCCGCAGTAATAGAGAGCCGATACCCAATTACGGGGAGTAAAAATAATCTGAGCAAATAGAGGAGAATAATGCTGAAGCCACTGATTAAAATGATGGAATAGAAAACTTTTTCTGTTGGGTACTGATCGGCTAAACGGCCACCCCAATAATATCCCACGCTTAAAGCGGCTAATATGATGCTAATAACGCTAGAGACGGTAAATAACGTATTTCCATAATAGGGAGATAAAATCCGAATGGCGACAACTTCAATAATAAGAACACAAGCGCCGGTTAAAAATACAACAAGAGGTAGGCAAAACTTTTTAAAACAAGTTATCATTTATTTCCCAGAATAAAATCGACTGCTTGCGCTAAATTTTTAGCGATGAGGAGATTTTTTTCGATATCAAAAGTATCTTGATGGATTTTAAATTCTTCATGACCATGACCTGTGAGGACAAAAATAAATGGGCAATGCGCTTTTTTTGCCATGAGAAAGTCGATGTATTTGTCGCCGATGTAATAGACGTTTTTTAAATCAGATAAGGCATAATCTTTTTGTAACTGTTTGAATAAACCAATTTTTGGTTTTCGGCAATCACAATTGTCTTCAGGTTTATGTGGGCAAAAATAAATTTTCTCAATGCGTCCACCCTGTAGCGCTAATTGTTGATTCATTTTTTCATGAATCGTTTCAAGTGTTTTTATATCAAACAATTTCCGTCCGATCCCTGATTGATTGCTGATGACAAACGCTTGATAGCCAGCCTTGTTCAAGCGCGCAATGGCTTCTAAACTGCCAGGAATGGGGATCCATTCTTCGGGGGATTTAATATAAGCATCTGAATCTTCGTTGATAACGCCATCACGATCGAGAATGATTGTTTTGGCTCTATGTTGTTTCGAGCGGTAAATAAGCGCCCGATCTTTTTCAAATTCTGTTGAGGATTGAGGATTAAGGATTGAGGATTGAGATGACGTGCATCGCTTCGCGATGGTTTTATTGATATTAATCATGACTTTTCCTTTTTCCCAATGACGGCAGGTAGTCTTATTTCTCAATCCACAATCCTCTTCTCGATGAGGCGCAAGGCTAAAATTACCTACTTGATTCAATATAGAACCATTGCTTTCATGTGTTCGTCGTAATTAATCGAGAAATGTCAGCGACTTTCAAAAAAAGAGCCCGTAATTTTTTTAACAAAGCCAAACGATTTTGTCGTAAAGAGGAGTCTTCTGTCATCACCATCACCGTATCAAAAAACTGGTCGACGGGTTCTTTTAGCTCGGCCAGTGTTTTTAGTTTGTCGGTGTAATCTGTGATGGTGTTGATTTCAGCTTCTTTTTTTATGATGGCTTGCCAGAGTGTTTTTTCTGCCGATTCCTTTAGCAGGGCGGGATCGACTGCGTCAATTGCAGCGATGCCTTCTTGCTTTTCTAATAAATGAGCGACACGTTTATTTGCACTGGCTAGACTTTTTGATTCAGGCAATGTAGAAAAGGTGCGAACGGCGGATAGTCGCGCCATGAAATCAGCGAGGGCGTGAACCTGTTTTTTGTCGATCGATAAAAATTGCTCGATCGTGTATTCATTATTTGAAGTCGTCCAGTATTTGAGTCGTTCATAAATAAAATCACTCACGTCGTTTTCAACGGTATGCTGAGTTAATTTAGGGCCATAGAGTTCAATGGATTTACGTAATAAAATATCCAAGTTAAGCAGGGGCATTTCTTTTAACAATCGAATTAATCCAATCGCTGCACGGCGCAATCCAAAGGGGTCTTTGTCACCCGATGGTTTTTTGTTGATGCCAAAAATACCAATCAAACTATCGATACGATCAGCAATCGCGAGAGTTTTTCCTAATTCCGTTGTCGGTAACGGTGCGTCGGCGTAATGCGGTAAATAGTGTTCTTTGATTGCTTCAGCTACAGTCGGATTTTCACCGCTTTTCAGCGCATAATAATAACCCATGATGCCTTGTAATTCTGGAAATTCACCGACCAGTTGGGTCATTAAATCGGCTTTCGCTAAGAAGGCAGCGCGTTCGGCCACTTGTAGATTGATGCCGAGCTGTTGAGCTAAAAATGCGGTTAATTTAGCGAGCCGTGCTGCTTTTTCATATAAGGTTCCCAAAGGCGCTTGAAAGACAACACGATTTAAATCATCGACGTACTGAATGAGCGGTTTGGATAAATCTTGCCGATAAAAATAGCCGGCATCAGATAAACGAGCGCGCATGACGCGTTCATTGCCTTGAATGATTTTTTGCGATTCTTTGCTCACCATATTGCTGACGATTAAAAATTGGTTGATGAGTTTTTTATGTGGATCGACCAAAGGAAAACAACGCTGATGATGTTGCATCGAGGAGATAAGCGCTTCTTGAGGGATTTCTAAAAAAGCCGCATCAAATGTTCCGATTAAAACGATAGGCCATTCAGTGAGATTAGTGACTTCCTCTAATAAATCAGGATCGACGATGACGTCAGCGCCCATTTTTTTAGCCGCATGTGCTAATTGTTGATGAATGACTTTTTTTCGTTCATCACAATCGGCAATTACAAAGCCAGATTTTTTAAAAATCGATTCATATTCACTCGGCTGTTTGATCGTCAACCATCCCGATGAAAGAAAACGGTGCCCTTGCGTTTTGTTGGCTGATTGAAGGCCTAAAATTTCACAGGAGATCACTTTTTTTCCATACAGCATTACAACAGCATGAACGGGCCGAACGAAAGTATCGGTATGCGACCCCCATCGCATCGGTTTTCGGATGGGTAATTGCTGAATTGTTTCTTGAACGATCGTCGGTAGCAGCTCAAAAACAGATTTCCCTTTTTCACAGTAGACATAAGCGAGCCAGGCGCCTTTGTCTGTTTGTGATTTTATAAGTTCAGTATGTTGAATACCACAGGATTGAGCAAAACCGAGTGTTGCTTGTGTCGGATTGCCTGCTTCATCAAACGCGCGCGATAACGGTGGGCCTCGACGCTCGATTTGTCGATCCGGTTGAACGGCATCTAACTGATGAATCAATACGGCTAAACGTCGAGGCGTTGCGAAATATTGCGCGCTTTGATAGGTAAGGCCATTTTCTTTTAATTTTTTTTCAATGGCATTCATCAAGGCATGTGCCAACGTTGTCAGCTCTTTCGGCGGCAATTCTTCGGTGAGGAGCTCCAATAAGAAATCATTTTTAGGATTGAGGGTTGAGGATTGGGACTCTCGGGGATGAGTCGCTGCGTGACGGTTAATTTTATTTTTGATGTCATTTTGTTTTTTCATTTGTATTGCTCTTTAAAGTCTTCGTTATTCCGCGACTTGATCGCAGGATCCAGTCTCATTTTCTGGACCCCGCGATCAAGTCGCGGGGTGACGGAGTGTGAAATAATTTTTTCCATCAACCGTTGGCCTTCAACGGAAACCCCATTTTTTCTCGGGTTTGATAGTATAATTCAGCAACCGCTTTGGCGAGCGTTCGCACACGCAAAATATAGCGTTGTCGTTCGGTGACAGAAATGGCATGTCTGGCGTCGAGCAGATTAAATGTATGAGACGCTTTTAAGACCATTTCGTAAGCAGGTAAGGGCAGCGCTTTTTCGATGAGAAAACGACATTGAGTTTCGTGGTGAGTAAAATGCTCGAACAATAATGCCGTGTCAGCCCATTCAAAATTATAGGCCGACATCTCTTGTTCGTTTTGCAAAAAGATATCGCCGTAGGTGATTTTATGTTGTGCATCTTCTTGCCAGATTAAATCAAAACAAGAATCGACACCTTGTAAATACATCGCAACGCGTTCGAGACCATAGGTGAGTTCACCGGTGACAGGCCGACATTCCAATCCGCCGGCTTGTTGAAAATAAGTAAACTGCGTGATTTCCATGCCGTTTAACCAAACTTCCCAGCCAATTCCCCAAGCGCCGAGGGTTGGTGATTCCCAATTATCTTCGACAAATCGAATGTCGTGTTCTTTGGGGTCTATGCCAATCGCTTGTAATGAATCCAAATAAAGCGCTTGAATATTATCGGGCGATGGTTTGAGCATGACTTGAAATTGATAGTAATGTTGCAGTCGATTCGGGTTTTCGCCATAACGGCCATCGGTGGGTCTACGACAGGGTTGGACATAAGCGGCTTTCCAAGGTTCAGGGCCGATTGCGCGCAAAAAAGTGAAGGGATGAAATGTCCCAGCCCCGACCTCAATATCTAAGGGTTGCGCAATTAAGCAGCCTTGTTTGATCCAATAGCTTTGCAAGGCCAGAATCAAATCCTGAAATGTTTTGATCGAAGGATGCTTTTTCGTCATTTCACGCTCGCGGCGTGACGCCCGCGAGATCGGATGTCGTTTTGAGCCCGAGGGGGATGTTTCATTTTTTTGCGCAAACGCTGCTATTTTTTTCTTTTCCATAAAGCCTGAGTCGTTAATGAGATGGTAGAATCATATTATACGAACACCAGTTAAGCAAATGCTTCGATGGTTATTGAAGTCGCTGAGCGGAGAAGTTTATGGAACAGCCAATCTAGCTAACGTTTTCTGTTTGGCGTCACGTTAATCGCATCAGCAAGTCCCATCAAACCTAAATCACCAATATCTCGAGGATAGCGTTTTTTGCGAAAAAGAGTCCCGGGCTGTTGCAGTGACGTACTTATCGGCGCAGATATGATTCTTTGTGCTTTCGGGATAACCGGTTGTAGACCACGCAGTATTTGGTTGGCTTTCGAGCGAGAAAATGGTCGCCACACCCATGCGCGGATTCTCACCCGTATTTTTTTTAAAGTCGCTAAAAGCCCTCCCCACCACATTTTTTTTTCACTGATTCTTTGAGCGTTTTCAACCGCTTGATTATATTTTTTTTGTACATTCTGATTTTCCGGGTTCTTGACCAAACCGTTTAGGTTTTGCAACATAGGAATGAGCTCACCTTTATCTTCAGGATGATGGGTTGCTATAGTTTCTGCTTGTTCTAATGCGGCTCTTGCATTTTGTACTAACCATTGTTTATTGGGAGGTTGTGAATTAAGCGTCGCGTTTAATTGCCGTTTAGCAACCTCAAATAACCCTGCTTTAACAGCTGTTATTATTTGTCGCATAGGGGGCTTGTGGTTGAGGCGGTCTATTTTTTGTATAGTGGGCTCTAAATCTAAGTCTGTGTCTTTAAAAATAGTGCGTACGGCAGGGAGCAGATCATCTAAGGAAGTTTTTTCTGTTGCCAAGCGGCTTATTAAATCACTTAGGGTATTACTCAATGGAGGGTCCATGCTATCTTTTAAGGCTAAAAGGCTTTCGATGGACGCTTTCCAGGCTGTATAATCTTCATAAGATTTAAATTGATAGAGTGTTTGAGATAAAGCAAGAAAACCTCTTCCCGTATAATTATTGATTGGATATTCAGATCTTTGATTTGTGAAGGCTGCTTCAATAGCAGCCATGCCAGGCATTTTTTGTAAGCAAATTGAGAGCAATGCGTGCTCAGGATTAAAGTGGAAACGTTGGTCATTGAAATGTTCTCCAAAAATACGTTGAAGCTCATGAGTTACGGCAGACATGGCGGATGAGTTGACATAGTCTACAATAGCCGCGCGTAGTTTTATTACCTGCATGTAGAGAGCTTTTTCCATTTTGCCGTCAGTTTTTTTCTTTTTAGTAAGGGCTTGAGTTTCGGTATTCAAACTGTCAACTGCTTTTTGCAATGGTTCTGGTAGAGCTGGGATTTCATCAAAGCAACGAGTCGTATCATTAGGTTGGCAGCCTGCTGTAATCGCCGCTTTGTTTACAGGATCGCTTACCCAATTTTCCAAATAAAAGGGAGTGTTGCCGCTCGTGATCGGGGGCGCTGAAATGCGTTCTGGAGTCATCAATGTTATTACCCTGTTTATGCGATTAGTTTATTATTTGTATTTCACTTTAAGTACGAGGGGAAGTATAGCTTTGAATGGGGAGTCTCGCAAAAAAATTGCAAAATTTGGCCATATTATTCTTGTCTTGAGTGATTTATCGTTTTTGTGAGCTTGGTTGATATCGCGGTACTTTCAGCTTACACTTCGATGCATCTTTATTATTTTATGATCCACCTTTATGGCTAATGTAATAACGTGTATTCGTTTAGCGCTCGTTTTTATCGTGATTGCGATCGCGCTTTATGCCGCGCCGATTTGGCAGTTGATGAATGTGCCGCTTTTTGTGGTGATTATTGTGTTGGATGGGCTTGATGGTCTCATCGCGCGAGCACGTCAAGAAACGTCTTTATTTGGTGCTGTATTTGACATTGCAGCAGACCGAATCATTGAGATGAGTTTGTGGATTTTATGGGTTGAGTTAAATCAGGTATCGATTTGGATCGGATTGATTTTTGTTACGCGCGGTATTTTAGTTGATAGTTTGCGGCATCCCTATCAAGCGCGCGGACGAGAGCCTTTTAGTATTATGCAGACAGCATTAGGTCAGTTTTTAGTGGCGAGCCGAACGATGCGTTTTTTATATGGGTCAATCAAGCTATTTACCTTTACTTGGTTGTTGTTTTTAATTCCAGCGGTTTCTTTATGGCCTCATGCAGCGGCAATTAAATGGGCCGAGCAACACGCTATTAGCGGCGTGTTGGTTTATATCACACTGGTTCTTTGTCTTCTCCGAGGTATTCCTGTAGTATTAGAAGCTATTTTTATACAGACTTTCAATTAAGTGACTTTATGAAGCGACTTGTTTTTTTTGACCTGGACGGGACCATTTTAAGCGGTTTGAGTTCTGAAAATATTTTTATTTTTTATTTGTTACGCCATGGCTATTTGCGGTTCAAACAGTTTTTACATGCTTTTTTATTCTTTATTCGATGGACGCCTTTGTTTAAACATCATGTATTTATTAAAAATAAAGCTTATTTAACGGGATTGCCTGTTAAACAGATTCAATCATTGGCTAAAATATTTGTTGAGAAGCGACTCGTTAAACGGATTCGTCCAGAACTTCAAGCTTGTATTGAGTCACACCGACAAGCGGGAGACATTTTATTTTTAATTACGGGGTCGCCCAGTTTTTTGGCGGATGAAATTGCGCGTTATTTGCATATCGATCATGTCGAGCCGACTCATTGCCAACAAGATGAGGCGACTTTTCATGCGGGCGTTCCTTGGCAGCATCCTTTTGCAGAAGAAAAATTAACGATCGCCAAAAAATTGTGCGAAAGATACGACGCGGATATCAAGCAGGCTTTCGCTTACGGAAATTCTTATAATGACCGTATGATTTTGGATGCGGTGGGCCATCCTGTCGCCGTTACGCCTGATCGGCGACTGCGAAAATTGGCCTGGAGAAAGGGGTGGAAGATTATTGATCCGGCGTGATGAAATTGAGCTGCTAATTATTTTTTATCGTGCGCAAAGAATTATTCATCGCGATCGTGACGATACAAGAACGTTCAGATTTTGGATTATTTTTCGTCAAGAAGCGCCAAAACATGAGCGTTTCTTAGAAAGCACTGAATAGTTACGAGCTTTGATTCACACAATGCCGAATCCATGGAAGTAAATCCGTTGCCGTCATCCCTCGTTCACCTTCTTGTGCTGCTAAATCGCCAGCTCTCGCATGAATGCAAACGCCATATTGAGCGGCGATCGATAGCGGGATCTGTTGGGCGACCAAAGCGGCCATTATACCCGATAACAAATCACCCATACCGGCGCTGGCCATGCCGGGGTTCCCATCTGCACAGAGGCTCATTTTTTGCGTTTCACTGACGATGAGAGTGCCTGCGCCTTTTAATACACAAATACCGCCATAGCGGCGTTGGATTTTTTTGGCCGCACTAAAGCGGTCTTGTTGAACTTTAGACGCGGTTGTTTTCAATAATTGTGCTGCTTCACCCGGGTGGGGTGTTAATATCCAATTTTTATGAACAAATGGTTTTTCCGCCAGTAATCGCAGTCCATCGGCATCGATGATTAAAGGCAAGGATGTTTTTATGGTAGCATTAAATAATTTTTTCGACCAAACGGATTGTCCCAAACCAGGGCCGACGATGACAGTGGTGGCACGCTTTAGGAGCGGCAATAAATCTTCGATACTTTCAACGCCCGTGATCATCATTTCCGGATGTGCTGCAGTCAAAC
>Ga0154602_152_pt1 | contig 13840 bp, 9 predicted proteins | sample RifGroF2_FD_116031 | JGI IMG/M metagenome (GOLD analysis project Ga0154602, IMG submission 116031) | Gammaproteobacteria bacterium GWF2_41_13 | reverse complement strand
CGACTGTTCCAATCACTTTGCCCAGCTGCATAGAGGAATCTCCTGTTAAAAAAATGATTCAATTTAGCGTGTGTGGATCACCCTACAAAAACTCTCAAACACACTTGATGATTGAAAATGGTGGCGTGAAGATTAAGGAAACGAATTGCTTCACAACCGTCATCCCGCGGCTTGACCGCGGGATCCAGGATAACTGATGAACCATCGCGAAACGACTTTGCTCATCAACCTTTTACTTCTTTTTTTTATCCTCTGCCTGACGACCTAACGAAAACACTAAATCAAGGTTATCATGCGGTCTTGGAATGACGTGGACAGAAACCAACTCGCCGACTTTTTCAGCAGCTCTGGCACCCGCTTCAGTAGCAGCTTTAACGGCGGCAACATCACCGCGAACAATGGCGGTCACTAACCCTGCGCCTACTTTTTCATAACCGATCAATGTGACTTTTGCAGCTTTGACCATTGCGTCGGACGCTTCGACCATTCCCACAAATCCCCGTGTTTCAATCATACCTAATGCATCGGCCATTGGATTTTCTCCTCAGTTATAGTTAATGTAATTCGTTTGGCGATAATATGCGTCGAGGGCATAAAAATCAAGCACACAATGTCATCCAAACCCCGATGAATTGATGTATAAAATTAGGTTATCGAGCAAATTAGAAGGAGGTAAAACCATTATATCGGGTAAAAAAGCCCATCAAACGACCCTCTCCGTCGTCTTTTGGAACCCAATTGAGTCTCTCTTTTTTTAATGGGGTCGCGTTTTTTTAAACTCCCCAGATCGGGCTTCCAAAGCGTCTGATTTTTCGATTTTCGATTTTGGCTGAGCATATTCCATTACGTTCAGCAAAGCGTCTATTTTTCTAAAATCTTCTGGTCGCCTTTCAAAAAGCACACTGCTCACCCGTCTAAATTCTGCTCTGGAAGGTAGCGCTTTAGCCTCAATACTTGCGCTTAGCCAATCCAAACCGTACTTTCGACAATCCTGCCTTTGTTTAACTATTTTCTTTGCTTCTGTCACAAGCGCTTTCAATAGCTCCAAATCCGAATTAAGCTGTTGTTTTTGAAGTGAAGTTGACGAATTAGGAGCGTTTACAGTAGGTGCAGCAGTCTCTGTTAGCGGCGGAATTACAGATTGAGGTTGAGTAACAGCTTGATACACATCCAATCTAACATCAATACCTTTCAGACTATCCGGCCTTACGCCAACATGCTTATAACTCATCACTTCACGAAATGTTTTTGCATCGGGTAACCGCCCTTCTGCCTGCAATTGCTTTATCGCGTCGTTCTCACGCAACGCCTGCAATCTTTCTTGCACATCAGGATTCAAACTACCCATTCGTCGACCCGTCAATAATTCTTCAAGCATCAACAATCCCGCCATTCGGCGTGAACTTCCTTTAACCTCTGGGTCGTTTTTCGCGGCTTGCACTGCGGTTAAAATAGCTTGCTGGTAATGAGTTAGCGCCTTAGGTTTCTCTTGCGCTTCCTGCAAATCGAGTATTTTTATCCAATTGCTCAGCATTGCTTTCTCTGCATCCGATAATTTTCTGGTATCTTGTTCGCTCTGTAATTTTTTAAGCTGTTCTCGTAATGAATCTCCTTCACAAAAACTCGCTTTGTCTAAAACCGCACGCCCCACTTCATCTGAAGAATCAAAAATTGACTCGTACATATTCTGAACAGCAGCTTGTTTCTTCTGCGCTAAGTCAGAAGCATTCTCAACCTTTGGCTTGCCCAACCATTGCTCCACATTTTCTCCAAGCTCTAACAGGAGTGTTTGCTCATCCAAAGTTAAAGCTTTCCACCATCCAGTCTGTCCAGTATAGACATTTGCCAACATTGCCTCAGCATCACTTGTTCTGCATGTCCCTGCCTGGAAAGAATCGATATACTGTTGCAACTGAAGACTACTGTCACCTTCCTTTAGCTGATCCGTTGCTTTCGAATCCCAATTGACTGGAATAGCCTTTTTCTGAATTTCTTGACGACACGCTTCTTCAAGCTGTTTGGTTTCGTCAGCTTTTACTTCTGATAGTGCTTCAATTTCCGCTTTAGTGACCAAAATAGCTGTCCGATCTTGTGCTTCTAAACGACCCCATTCTCTAGGTGTATTTTTTATGCGAAAAATTTCAGACAATATCAACCGCGCACCCTCTTTATTAGACATATCGCTTTGAGAGATCACATCCACCAAGGATTTGGGCGTTTTTTCCACCACCGGTAATTGCCCTGTAATAAAAGCCCGGACATTCGTCCTAGCATCCATTTGTGCGAACATTAGCCTATCAGGCAACGCGCCTGCCAGCGAAATAATCGTCTTCTCAAGACGATAAATGGCTTGTCGTCCTGTCAAACCAACAGATGCCCATTGTGTTAAATCATTTTGTATTTGATAGATTTTCGTTAACACCTTTTTCAAGCAAGATTGATATGCATCCCCACCAGCCGCCGACATGGCGTTTTCAAGATCAGTGCGTAAAGCAGTATAAACTGGCGTTGCTAAATAAGAGTCTTCCCCTTCATGCCAATTACAATCAAATAAACAAGTTTGTAATGCTAATTGATCTAAAGCTAATTTCGCTTCTGGTGAAATAACGACTCCATCTCTCATCCATTCGCTTATCTGCTGCGAAGTGGGTAATTGGCGCGTCGCTTTTAATCGCTTAACATCTTCTCTTTCCCGAATTTGTGTAACAGTTGCTGCAAACTCTGGAGGCACTGCTTCTTTTTTTCCTGTCACCAATTCTTTTAAAACAAAAAAAGCCGCTTTAACATGGGGATCTGTCTGGGCTTCCGCCTTCGCTATTTCTAATCCTAATATAAGAATCGGCTGGGCGGACTGAACAACAAAACTAGACATAGCCCTACCACTATTTCTTGGATAATAATCTATTCCACCCGATTGTGCTTCTCCATGACCATCAGCAGCTATAACACCCTCTATAACATCGGGGGGAAAAGTTAATTTTCTTATCGCAAGACCTTTATCATCTTTTTTATCAATCACAGGATTTTTAGCCACTTTTACTCGATCAGTAACAAAATCCTCAACCCCCGCTCCAATTTTCGCCGCATCAACCGTAGGATTGTCAAACCCATCTGTTTCAGAAGCTACCCAATACTCAGCCCCTTGCTCTGCGTTACGAACCTCAATATCTTCCTCATGAGAAAGCCCAGACGATCCAATCTGACTCAAATCTCTTGTTGTATGAAGCGCAGATTCTTTTCCCTGCCCCGTTCGAAGCTCCAATAACCACTCCTTTGCCTTTCTTTGCTTGGCAGAATCTCCACTGTCTAAGTCTGCTTGCGCTTGCTCAAGCCAACTGGAAAAAGTTGCTTTATCGCAATCCTCTTTTGGTGGGTTTCCTTCAGGAGTATAGGATTCATATACAAACACATCAGATTTTTTCACGCCGTCAGGCCAAGCGCTCAGCATTCTTTTCCTCTCGCTCTCTAACAAAAAATTGTGACTCTGCGTCAACGAGTTATATCGATAAATTCCATCACTTTTCGTTACCGCATAAGTACGTGAATCCCCAACATTTCCCGTAACAATTTTTCGCTGTCCATCAAATGTCCCAGCCACAGCCATGCTATAGGTTGTACCAGATTCTCGATAATTCGCTGGATCAATTGAAACTTTATATGCTATTTGCGTTCGCCAAAAATCAAAAGCTGTTTTTTCAGCAGTTTCTAACATTGCAACTGAATAACCACTGTTGCTGATATTAACAGCAGCAACAGCATCCTGCCCACGATGACTACCTTGCGTCTCATACAAAAATGTATCACCGCTAAATCTTTTTTTTCTTTCTTGATAAGAATATCCCTCTTGTTCTTGCTGTGCTTGCATATACCATCTCTCCTTTTCGCAAATCGTTTTCAATAATTTAATTTTATTTAAGTGTAGCTGTTTTATATAAATTTCGCTCTGGATTTCATACGGAAATGATAGCAAATGTCCTCTTTTATTTTGTCTTTCTCGATATTCTCCATCACCAGAAAGATGCGAAACATTTTTTTAATCCAGATCATCTTCAATAAAAAACCACTGCGCTTGCGGATGATGCACGACAATTGCCGACGTTGAACTTTCTGGGATAAGTTCATAAGCTTCGCTGAGGGTCACGCCAATCTGATGAGCACTCAACAGCCCCAAAATTTTTTCTTGGTCTTGCAATTCTGGACAAGCAGAATAACCGAGCGAAAAACGAGCGCCTCGATAACGATGTTGAAAGACTGCATCCATTTGAGCGGGCTCTTCTGCAGAAAATCCTAATTCAATGCGAATACGTCGATGGACATACTCCGAGAGCGCGGTCGTAAAAGCAGCGCTTAACCCGTACCAATAAAAATAGGCCTGATAATATGCTTTTTCAAATAATGCTTTTGAATAATCTGAAATCCCCTGCCCGCTCGTGACCAGTTGAAGAGCGACAACATCCCTTTCCCCACTTTGCGTTGATCGAAAATAATCGGCTAGGCATAAACGATTTCCTTTTGATTGCCGAGGAAAATTGAAACGACATAAAATTTCGCGGCTGACATGATCGGCATAAATCATTAAATCATTGGCTTCGGATTGACAACTAAAATAACCATAAATGGCTTTGGGTGCTAAAATTTTTTTATTCTGATCTTCTTGAATTAATTCATCTAATGCCGTTTGCGCATAGGAATCAAATTGGCTAAACCCCCAGTGTTTTTTAGCCAAATGCGGTAAATTTAAATACGGTATGATGTGTTCTGTTTTTAAGGCATTGAGGCAACGCGCGCCCCAGAAAGGATTGAGGCTTGGGGCTCTCGAAATAGAATCGCTTCGCGATGACTTTTGCGCATTTTTGATAGGGTCACTGGCTCCGTTCAAAGTAATCATCGGTATTCCCTTCATGACTTCTAAGCAAAAGGTTGCTACATACCTAAAATATAACTGTTCAGCGCTTTCTGAGGAACGTTCAAACCTTGGATTATCTTTATCCTCCCGCTTCTATGCTCATCATGCGAGGAGTACCGGCGACGAAGCAGATTTTTTCTGGATTGCTTCGTCGCTAACGCTCCTCGCAATGACGGTAGGTAGTCTGTCTTCCTCAATCCTCAATCACAATCGCCACCACGGTTTTTGTGGCAAATCTTTCTCACAAGACAATAATTGTGTTTGATAATCCCAAGCACGGCGTTGCACTTGCTTCGCGAGCGATACTAGCCAGGGCTTTTTCCGATAGCTTCCATTGATATAGCCGGTAATCCCTTCATGGTAAGCCAAATAAATGGCATAAGCTGAACTATTACTGATCGGGATACCCGTGCGTAAAGCAATTTGATGAGAATACCAACCGATAAAATCCGCTGCGTCTGAAAATTCATCTCGATAGGCATTATGATGCCCGGTATCCGCTTGATAATTGCGCCATGTTTGATTGAGCGCTTGCGAATAGCCGTAGGCGGTCGACGGGCGTTGCCATGGCACAATAAACAATAACCGATCTCTCGGCGGTTTCGCTGCCGCGGTGAAGCGCGATTCAGAATACATCACCGACATAAGCACGCTGATCGGGATATGCCACCGATCTCGAACGTCTTTAGCAGCCCAATACCACTGTGGATATTCATTAAAGATGGTACAAATATTCTCCTGATGGGTCGGCGGGGACGGAGAACAAGCGGCCAACAATAAAGATAAAGAGGCGAATATAATGCATGACCAAAAAAAATGGGTTCTACATTGTTTCGAACGAACCAATGGCTGCTTGAAAGGATTGAGGATTGAAGATTGGGTCTCTCGGGAATGAATCGCTTCGCGATGATTTACTTTATTTGTCATGATTTCTTGTTTTTTCATATTTATCGTTCGCTTGTATGTTACCCGTCATTGCGAGGCATGCCCGAAGCAATCCAGAGATCCAGAGAATAAAACTGGATTGCTTCGGGCATGCCTCGCAATGACGGCAAGTAGTCTTTCTTCCTCAATCCGTTACCGCCTATTCAAATCAACACAGCACTAAAAAATACCTAAGAGGCATTCATTTGATCCTTAATTTGTCGTATTTTTTCATTGATTTTGCGTTTTTGATATAAATCATTTTGCGCTAATTCTAAAGCCAATTTCAATTGTTGTATAGCGCCTTTTAGATCGCCGTATAAAAGATAGAGTTGCGCGCGCGTTTGATAGGCACCCAATAAGTCTCTCGCCCGTCCCTGCACTTGGAATAATAAATCAAGATAAACATCATTTTCCTGATAGCGATCTTGATAGGGCTCTAAAATTTTCCTGGCTTGCCCATATTGCCCCGCATGAAACAAAAATGTCGCGTAGCTCATCATGAGCGGATAATAACTCGCATAATTCGACGCTAATGTTTTATAAATCGCCAGGGCGGCATCGCGATTGTTCATCTGGGCATCGATTTCAGCCTCGGTAATTTGAAAAATTAAAATCGACGGATTTTGCGCGGCTAATTTTTGAACGATCGGCAAAGCATCCTTGAATCGATGCGCTTTAGACAAAGCCAGCGCATAACCATATTGCAAAATAAAATTATTCGCATTGCCCTGTTTTTTTAACAAAATGCCATATCGCCGCACGGCGCTCATCGGATCAAGATTCAACTCATCGGCTAAACGCACACGCATCAATAAATAATCCACACTATTCACTCTACGTGCTTTTATAGGAAACTGTTCACAACGATTAGTCGCATCGGCTAAACGCTCTTCGGTCACTGGGTGGGAGCGCAATAAATCTGGCACATGATCGCCGTTTAAAGAGGATTGCTTGGCTAATCGACCAAAAAAAGTCGGCATACTGCACGGATCAAATCCCGCGTTCGCTAATGTTTGAATGCCTATATGATCCGCTTCTCGCTCAAAATCACGGGAATAACTCAAACTTTTTTCCGCGCCACCCGCTGTTGCCGCCGTTAAAACCCCCATACCAGCATTCGGATTTTTTACGCCTGCGGCAATCCCCGCCAGCATGCCGGCGATTGTGGATAATGTCAGCCATTTTTGCTCCTCAAACCCACGTGCAATATGACGCTGAATCACATGCGAGGTTTCATGGGCTATCACCGCCGCCAGCTCGCTTTCCGTTTGCGCCGTAAAAATCAACCCACTATTCACGCCGACATAACCCGCGGGTCCCGCAAAAGCATTGATGCTTGAGTCCCGAACGATAAAGAAATAAAAATGTTGCTTTGGCTTGGGGCTACTAGCAACCAAATGAGCACCTAATGTTTGAATATAATTCACCACAAACGGATCCGACACTAAAGGTAATTGATTGCGAACCGCTTGCATGAACTTTTCGCCCAAATTCTTTTCATCTTGTAGGGATAAAGCTTGCTCAGTCGGGTCACCTAAATTAGGTAGATTATAAGCGAAAACGCTCGTAGCGAATCCAACAAACAGCAGCCAGAGTATAGGTCGTATCAATTTTTTCACACAATACCTTTTGTTTTTCAATTCAATTGGATGGCGAGGATCGCATAAAATAGTCGTATCTCGCAATAATTCTCAGTATATTTTCATAGGAACCCCTGCCAGAATGTCGATTATCTCTAATATCAAGGAAACAAACGCTCAATAATTCAACGGGAATCATCACAAAATACATCGAATAAACTAAAACTGCTTGACTCGATGAGGCTCCCTCTGTTTAATAAGCGGTCTTGTAATCAACCGATCGGCCAGATAGCTCAGTCGGTAGAGCAGAGGCCTGAAAAGCCTTGTGTCGGCAGTTCAATTCTGCCTCTGGCCACCATTTCAATTGATTCTGATAATTATTCGCATGATTGTGATAATCCAAGAACGTTCAGACTTTAGATGATTTCAAATCAAAGATAACCAAAAGGTGAACGTTTCCTGAAATGTATTGAATAGTTATGAATTTTTTACATATATTTTTATAGTGTAAAAATCACTATTTGACAGATAGCCCAAATTATTGACGACCTTCGTTAAATCGCTGTCAGTTATTTCTAAAATCAATGTGTCACCGTCATAAATGACCGTATCCCCACTAATCGGCTCAGAGATACCATTATGGATAACACCTTTGATTAGGATATTATTCATCATTTCATCCTGATTATTCATATATAAATAACTTAATGTCTTGCCATTTAAATTCCGATTTTTAAGAATAACATTTCTGGTTTGCACATGATCATCATAATAAATATGATCTAATACCGCATCATAAATAAAAGATTGATACAAACGATAACTTCCATCTTGAACGAGTTCTTCAAACTTCTTTTTGAACATTAATTGAATAAGCGGCCTTTTAATAAGTGCTGCATGCCCCGCATAAACATAATCAGGAGGATCTAAAAACACAATAACGGCCGGCAGTTTTTGATTAAAAGAATTGAACTCATCCTGCAAATCTGCTGATGTAATTACATCGAACCACTGAACAACATTTTTATACGGCGGCACTTTATGATACAAATAATAAAAAATGGGAATATCGGGAAACAAATAAACATCTGAATTCGTTTTAGAGAATTTATTAATGCTGTCGCCAATAATATTAAATGCTTCCGCGGTTGGATCATCCATATAAATACCGCGCATATAAACATTAGACAGCTCATTTTTTGCGCTGTAAATGGGTGATTGCGATAATCCCCACCACGAATAAGGGTGTTGACATTTTTGGACCACAACCCAAGGAACAACCACCAATAAACCAATCATTAAATATTTTCGGTTTAAATAGGGAATGCAACCGCTAGCATTTAATAAATAAGCAAAAGCAACAGCAACAACAAAAAATGTTCCTTCTCCACCAAAAGTTGCTGTCTGCGTATCGCAATAAGCAAGTGCTATGAGCGGGATCACTAAAAAATGGTAGGCGAGATTTTGTGGGCTCTTGTTTTTAAAAAAATAAACTTTGAAAAATAAAAATTCAAGGGCCGACAAGGAAATCATTATAGTTAAACCCGTTATATGAAAATGATTTCTAAATCCATACAATCCTAATCCGCCAACAAAAGCAGCCAATAATAGCGATGTCGAAAAAATCATTTTCAAATGAGTTTCTTTCAATGACATGGCATTCCTAACAGAATTCATAAAAGTTAAAAATAATGCATAAAAGAAGAGCATGAAAAAACTGCCCAACAACAAGTGCCAATTATCTCGATTCGTCACGATTCTCGTCAAAACAACAAATCCGCTCCCCTTTGAATTATCATTTATAAAAAGATTTCCAATAGTAACAAAAGGTATGCCCTTTAGATGAAAATAAAGTCCCAAGGAAAAAAAGACTACGATTACACCGATTCCGTAAAAAATCAGCCATGTTATTTTAGATGAAAAACTTAAAAAATCAGTCGGGAGTAGCAAAATACAAAAAACATAAGCAATAAACAAAAATAAACCAATATTCTGTTTTGTTAATGCTGTTAATCCAATGAAAAAACCCAATAGCAACAGACAACAAGAGATTTTAATCCAAAGAACGGCTGCACTTTCGGCTTGAAAATTGTTAACACGTCCCTTCAGCGAGAGAATCTCTTGCCCCAACAATAAAGTTAATGCGACGAAAATCAGCACATAGGTGTGATAATCTTTTGCGATAAATACGATATTGGATATCATCAAAAAAGTGGCAAAAAGAATAACAATAGCAGAAAGCCGACGATCAAATAAAAACTCCAAACATCGCTGAAGAATTAACGGAATAAGAGAGAATAAAAAAACACCTATTAAACGTAATACAAAAAAATTACCACTCACATATTTAAGCAAAAAAGCATTTACGAGTGGCACAAGTGGAGGGAATGCAAGATTAAAATCTTTGTAAGGAACAAGTCCTTTATTAATTAAATATCCGTAAGTCTCCCACCATCCTTCCGATAACGGAAAATATCGATTGAAAAAAGTAAGATTGAAAATTAAGACTAATAAGGCGGGACAAAAAAAAAGGAATTGATTAAACACACGTGCGCCAAAAATCGATTTTTCTTTGTTTTTTAACATTGGTTAACTCTTTCTAATTCATTATCATTACGCTAAGATTAACATACTTTATTAAAATGTTAATGGCTTTACAATTAGATTAATCTTTACATAAGGAAAAACTCGATGACGTCGGCCAAAAAAATTCGTTTGATGAGCTTGTTCATTCTAGTGGGATTTATTTCGGGTTTGTTTTTTGCAGCGACAAAGGTACACCATGGTTATCCTTATGCTACTTTTTTATTCAAACCCGGCGCACGTTTTAACGATTTTTATGGCATGTTACCCAGCATTAAAACATTCAGTTATTGCCTATCGCCTATTTATTATTTTCCGTTAACTTTTTGGCTGCTTTATCCTTTAACACTTTTTCATTCTTCGCATCATGCTTTTTATATTTATTCGGCTTTATTTTGTACTTATTCTTATTTTTTTATGATGATAAACACAAATTCTTACCAACACGAGTTTAATCGCATTGAACGCCATATAAATCTTATCATTTTAACTTTTTTAAGTTTCCCTATGTTATATTGCCTCGATCGAGGCAACCTGGAAAGTTTATTATTTATTTTTCTTTCCCTATCGATATCGTGTTTTTATTACAAACGTTACTATTGGTCGTCATTATTTTTAGCCGTCGCTATTTGTTTTAAATTTTACCCTGTTGTTTTCCTTGTGCTTTTTTTAAAAGAAAAACGTTTTAAAGAGTTTTTTACTTGCATTGCGCTTACGGGGATTTTAACCTTTCTTGCTTTAGCATCGCTGCATGGGGGAATCATCGATAATATCAAATGTTTTCTTGCCTCCGATTCGGGTGTTGCTTACGAAAGCGCCTTACTCGCTGGTGTTCGTCAATCAGGCACCATTATGGCCCCAATAAAAGTAGTTTTACTTCATTTTATTTCTTTGCACGGCTCCGTTGATACTGCCGTATTCAAACACTATTTATTTATTATTGTACCTTATTACAATATCGCCTCAGTCCTTTTATCTGGATTACTCGCCCTATATATTCTGTTTTTTGAGAAAACATTTTGGAAACAAGTATCTATACTGACTATGATGACGATTTTATTCCCTGCAATGTCTTATGATTATAAGTTCATTCATCTCCTAATTCCTTTCGTTTTATTTGCAGCAGCCCCTTCGGAAAAAGCCATTTTTGGGAAAATATACCTTATTTTATTCGCCATATTATTTATTCCAAAAAATTATTATTTAAAACAATTCACTTTACTAAATTATCCGATCGAGCCTGAAGACCTTACCATCAGTATTTGTGTTTTTATCGATGTATTTGTTATGTGTGGCTTCATTGGTTTAATCATATTTGAGCGTTGGTATCAATATAAAACTTTAATCAAAGAAAATAATAATTTTGTCAATAAACAGTAACGAACTCTTAATTTTAGCAGGTATTTTTTGGGGGGGCTCTCCAATATTCATGCTATTTTTTGATTCTCTTTTCCTGTTAATCTCTCAATCATTATTAAAATTAAAAAAGTCACCATGACAATAGGGTCTATAAAAACAGAAATGCTCACTATCAAATCATTGGGATCAAAAGCGGAAGGATAATTAACCAGAGCAACTGGAAACACATAATAATTTTTAGGAATCAATAAAACCAAAAACAACGCTAAATAGATTTTATCATAAATGCTCTGCTTTGGCTCTTGGCAAAGAAATGCAGCGAATGGAATAAAAAGGTAAATGAATTTGTAATTAAAAGAAATTGCAGGAAAAAGAATGATGATTAAAACTAAAATCATTGTTTGTTTCCAAAAGACTCTTTCGAATTTCAGCAGGTAGCCAGACAACATTAAAAGAGCGGCCATACTTATCACACGATATTGGTGAGAGAATTTATCTAAATGCCGCAAAAATAGATTCATATCAACAACGTGATGTGTTTTCGCCAGAACCACTAAAATCATTACCTTGAACATTCCAAACAAGGAAGCTGTTTGCCGAATACCTGCCATCACAGAACCATCTAACATACCTTCTTTGGAAGCTGGCATTATCCTGCTCATTAGTATTCGCCAATTCTCAACAAATCCACCATGCAACAAAGCCAATGAAAGCAAACTCAATAAAATAGTTAACATGACACATATGGTCAACTCTTTATAACGTCGCTCTTTTAAAAACAAAAGTAAAAAAACCATGGGATAAAGTTTCATTCCAATAGCTATAGATAAAAAAATGGCGGAGGCAGTATATTTTCTATGAATAAAAAAGAGCAAAGATACAGAAGTGAATATAAATAAAAGATTCTCAAGGTTTCCTCGATCTAAACAATAGAGTATCGGATAACTGAGAAAAATAATTCCCATCAGCAAATGGTGATACGCTAAAGATGACCCTATCTGTTCTTTGACTGTTTTTGTATAAAGCATCATATAGAAGTAGATATAAGAACAAAAAACAATATTGTATAGAAAAAATGACGCATCTGCGGGAATAAGAGCAAAAGGGGCGAAAACCCAATAGGCTAGAGGAAAATAAACCGCTAATGCACTTGATTGATAATCGAACGCTCTCGTGAAATGATATGTATTAAAAAAATCCATAAAACGATTAGCGGGGTTAAATAAAAAACTATTAGCAGGATAAGGATATCCCAAATGAGTCATCCATGCGTCAAAAAAAATCGCTGTAAGAAACCCGATTAAAATAACAAATGTTGCAATCCTTAATTTTTGAAGGCTTGGCATAAAATAATTCCTCTTGAAATCTTGCGATCAACTCATATTAATGTACGCTCTGATAAAAATTACTTTTTCATCAGTGATAAAAAACGCCGTGCAGCAAGTGTGGTTAATGTTACCAAATAATTATATAAAAAAATAAAAAAACTACGCTTACTTTCCCCATGCAATCGTTTTTTAAACGAAAAAGGAATTTCGACAATATTTAAATTTTTATCCTTTAACATTAGTTGATAAATAATTTCTTCAACAACATCAAAGTGCTGACAGGTGAGAGATATGTTTTTCAACTGCTCTGCCCGATAAATTCTAAAACTGTTAGAAATATCTAAACATTTAATCCCTAAAATTTTCGTATAAATCAGATTTAACAATTTACTCATGGATACCAGTAAAAAATTATTATCTGTACTGCCGCCGCTGATATAGCGTGAAGCAATCACAACGTCCGGCACATTGTCAGATGTCGTCGCTTTTTCGATCAATCTCAAAATAAATGCCGGCGTATGAGACCCATCGGCATCCATAAAAATAACCCACTGGCCTTGCGCTGCTTGAATGCCTGTTCTCACGGCGTCACCATAACAATCTCCCGGTGAACGATGGATATAATTCACTTGAGGGTAATGCTCACAAATTTGTTGTGTATCATCGAATGGCTCTTTTGTATCGACAATAATAACCTCATAAGCTTGCCTAAATTGTTTCAATGTTTCCTGAAGTTCAGGCAATAAAACCTTTAAGTTTTCGGCTTCTTGATAGCAAGGAAGCACAATGCTATATTTTATTAAATTATTCATGTTGAATTTTCGCCCATTCAATCATTTTTTGAATACCCTTATACTTATCAACTTTAGGCGACCATTTTAATCGCTTTTCTGCTTTGGCAATATCCGCAACAAACACTTTTTGATCGCTCTTTCGCCAAGGCAATTGTTGATAATTCAATTGCACGTCGAGTGTCTTTTCTAAGAAAGCAAATAACTCTAAAAGAGAAAGGCTATTATTCATCCCTCCCCCAATGTTAAAGACTTGGCCGCAAACTTCATCGATATATCTAGCCGCACTAAAATAACAAGCGACTAGATCACTAGAAAACAAAACGTCTCGCACTTGCTTCCCATTACCCGATATCGTAAACGCTT
>Ga0154602_106_pt1 | contig 14215 bp, 8 predicted proteins | sample RifGroF2_FD_116031 | JGI IMG/M metagenome (GOLD analysis project Ga0154602, IMG submission 116031) | Gammaproteobacteria bacterium GWF2_41_13 | reverse complement strand
GGCATATTTTTTAGTCCATTTAAAGAAAGCTCAACGCAAAATAAGTATATCGATATTTAGAATGATGCAAAAGCAATAAGTTAGATCAAAAATTGCCCGATTTTTAGGGGTTTTTTCAGTTAGTGTGAAGTGAACACGGATTGTGCTTCGATTAAAAATAAAAAATCATGATGGCAATTGATACATTTTATATACATATAGCATATGAAAAAAATACGAAATTTTGTTTTTAATGAAATGAAGAATGCAACGCTGGAAATTGAACGAGGTGTTAGTTTTCAACAGATCATTGGTGAGTTAGAAGCTGATCGAGAGATTGACATTGTTAAACACCCTAATTAAGGATAAATATCCCAATCAACAAATATTTATCGTTGAAATTGGCGGATATGTTTATGCTGTTCCTTTTACGGAAAATGATAACAGTTATTTTTTAAAGACAATTTTTTCCTAGCCGAAAATTAACAAAGAAGTATTTATCAAAGGTAAAAGTGAAAAAATGAGGTCATTAGAGCGTGGCGAGTGGGAAACAGTGTCCAATATAAAGCAAGTACGAAAAGAAGCGAAACAAGCAGCTACTCGCTATTTTCGAAAAGGAAAAGAAAAACGAATCAGCATTAGGGTGTTTTCAAAAGATTTAGAGCAACTCAAGGAAATTGCTGAAGCAGAAGGACTGCCTTATCAAACTTTAGTGACTAGTATTTTGCATAAATATACCACGGGGAAATTAAAAGAAACTCCGCGGGAGCTGTCATTGTGATGACTGGATTTCGTGCGACTTGTTATTTTGTTATGCACTGCAAGTTGCTGCTGGTTTAACGATTTCCGCCGAAGAGGTAACCCCTTCTTTTATGGGAGGTTTTCCTGATCTGACTTCGCAAACTTTTTCTGTAGAGCCCGCACCAACAGGTTCTTCCGCCGTTGGACCAATTCCTGCGCCGGTGTCTTTTTTAAACAACTCAGAACTTGTTGCCGTAGGCAGATCCAAAGACGGTGGCGGAGTCACAGCTGGAGAGGCTGATTCGGGGGGAGATATCGCCGCGCGTTCCTCACCTGATTTTGAGGCTAAAGAAGTACGAGGCGAGCTGCTTACGGATCCAGGAGCAGGAGATGAAAATCCCGTTGGCGTTGGCGGTGATCCTCCCTGTCCCTCTAATCCCCCTGTATCGCCTGGAAATGATGAGTCCGTAGTAGTTATCGGTAAAGGTAGCGCGGCAGTTAGAGCAGTCTGCACCGCAGAAGTTGAGGCAGTAAGTGGAACAACTAGTTGCGGTGCAGGTACTGAAGGGGGTTCAGATGGAGTCTTCGTTTTCTGAGATGAAAGGAGAAAGTGTTGTACTCCGAATGCATTCGATGCTAAAGCCCCCCCTCCAAGAGCAATCATACCCAATCCACCCGCCATCAAAAACACACCAGGCGCAGCACCAATACCCGTAGCGGTTAAGACTGCCCCTGTAATCAGCATTGACATCCCTGTCAAAATCGTTGTCCCCGCTATAATTGCGCCAAAAACAGAAAACACGCCAAAAAAATTTTTTATTCGATTTGCCCATTTTGATGGTTTTTTGGGCAGCATAATTGGCGCCATAGATAATGTTGTTACCGGTGGCGGGATTTGCAGTTGTGGTGATGTAGTCAAAGCTGGTGGTTGAGCTTGTTGAATGTTTTCGAAAATCCGAGTAGCTTTTTGCAGCGTAGCTGTAGCGGCTCTCCCATCTTCCGCAAAATTAGTTAGAAGTCTAGCTAACCCTCGCTCATTGCTTACATTTTGTTGTCTCACCTTTGATGAAAGGAGCGTTAACGCTCGTTTTGCGAGCGTAATGATAGGAACAATATCTTGTTTTTGCTGAGGAGGTATAACTTGCTGTACTTTGTTGATACTGGTTTGCAGCTCGATTGCAGCATCAAGTTGTTGCTTAAGCGCAGATAGGTTACTGTTTGCCGAATGAAAATCTAGATTTTCTGATGTTTCTATTGTTTCTAACTCATGTTTGGCCGTTGCGATAATTATTGTAATTTCTTCAGGGCGATCGTTTAGGTGTTCAGCTCGGTTGATCAAGTCTCCTAAAGCTCGCTTATTATTAACAAATGAGAAGCACTGAGAACTTAATGGGCCCAATAATTCCATGGCGTTCGCTAATGGCAAACCATCAGAGATCTGCTGATCAATTTTTTGCATTTGTGTGCGGAGGGATGTTAGTGCGTTTCCACCTAATACTGAGGCACCCATTTGTTGCAGGGATGTTCTTGTAGAAAGAAAGCAACTGAGGTTTTGAGATAGTTGCTTTAATTCAGTTGTTACTGTGGGTATCGCTATTAAGGGATTGGCTATTACTTGCTCGTCTATTTTAGAGAATTGCTGTTTAATTTTATCGCGAATTTGGGATAACCAGTCTTCGTTCAAGCTACCACTATTACAAATTTTTTTTGAATCTTTTCTCTGAGCAAGAAAATGAAGGATGTTATTTAATTCTTCGGTTAAAACAGTTGGATCAATGTCACTGCTGCTAAACTGCGTATCGATTACGGACAGTCTTTGCTGAAAAGCGATAACGATGACGCTGTCTTCTTGTGAATTTTGAGTTGCGATCATTTCTCTCAAAGATTTTCTTGTAGCTAAGAAATTGGATAATATATTTAATTTGGTTGTTGCCTCTGTGCAGTCAATTAAGGCTTCCGCAAAATCTTGTTCAATTTTATGTAACTGTTGCCTGGCTGATGCGTAAATTGGCTCGTCTATAGATACAAGTTCTTTAACCAAAGAGTCTCTTATGGAAAAAAAAGATTGATATTGTTTGTGGATATTGTTTAAAGCGGTAGTCATAGTGACTAGCATTTCATCAGTAGGCGTTTCAACGGTGTGTGTATAGATCTTGTCCGCGACCTCTTGAATTTCAGACAATATATGTGCTCGTGCCGGATTGTGTACGTATAAAGAGTGTTTTGCTTGTGACGAGATGGTTTTCAACTTTGCTATTGCCAAAAGAAACAGCTCAATCTTATGCAGATTTTCAGCGGTAAGAATGCTCTGTATTTTTTGTGAATTCTGAATCTTCATATAGTATTTAAGTTGTTGGCGCGCAATAGCCAATACATCAACAAATTCCGGGATTCGTTCTTGAAGCGCTATCATTCTGCCTAATTGTTCTTCTGCCTCATGCTGGTGGATATCGTGTTCCGCAGAATCTCGAGGAAATTCCGGCACCCGCTGAGCCGCCGCCGTACGAGCAAAATCTACGACGATCAAAGCATCCATCGCTTTTAATAGAGGAGATGGCTCTACTTGAGTGGTTTGTCGTTTCGCAGGATCTACATCTTCATCAAATAAATTTTTTCCGCCCAGATCAAATAGGGTATCGCTCAATGTGGGAATATAATTTTCTAGGCATTTTTGCAGTCTTCGTTCTTTTTCTATATCACCAGATGCTTTCGCTTCTTCATGAAAAATTTGGAGATCTTCTATGAGCGAGTCAATCTCTTGGTTTGTAAGATTTTTTAATAGATCGCGTAAATTAGCTTCTGAAAATATTTGTTCTGCAAATAACCCTGTATCATCTTGTGAAAGAGCAATCCATAATAATTGCCTTTTTTTCTTATCATCGGCTGTAAGCCATGAGGGTGAAGTAAAATCAGGGTTCTCTGGATGCTTGATAATACTGTGCACGATACAAAAATCGAGAGCAGAGATTTCATGAAATAGCGTTTTTTCTGCCATCAGATCTCCCACTTCGAGAGACATGCACTCAAAGGCTCTATCTTCTGTCAGACCAGCTGGGTGGGTTGGGAGAAATTGAAATGTGCTATTTATTATTCCCCCCATAGGAATAATTATGTTATCTTCAACGATGTACGGTATAGCAGAGCCTATTGTATAGTAAACGCCACTAGCATCATGTCTTATCAAGCTGTCGACTGGTAATGATTGTGGAGGGACGGGATTATGCTCACCACCAAGAGACCGAGTATCGATATTCATTGTTTGAATTAATACGCAAAATGTACTGCCTCCGAGTCCTTGTGGGTAAGCTTTTTCAAATCTATTTACCTGTTGTGGCGATAAAAATGTCTCTGTTAATAAATCATTGAAATTAAAGAGGTCAGTGCGTTGTACTTTTTGTTCGTGTTTTAGAAGGAACCAAGGACCATCGGCTCTTATCACGATATCGGTATCGCTTGATAATAATTTTGCAGTTTTTCCATTGAATGCCATGCGTAGATTTCTTTCGAGATCATGCTGTAGAACTGGTTTTGGATTAGTAGGAGGGCTTACATAGAAATGATCTTCTGATTGTAGGGTGTGAAGTACTGTTTCTTCTTTCTTTTGTAATAATGTGCTGATTTTTTCTTTAGATAATGAACGTGGTGTTTTCTTCAACGCTCGTCGATATAAAATTATTTTTTGGCGTTCTATAGGGTTAAGTCGAGGGTTTTCAAGTACCTCCTCAATTTTTTGTAGCGCTTGTGGAACATCAAAAGACAGCATAAAAAATTACTCTATCACCACTTTTTCAATGACCACGACATCCACCGGGACATCTTGATGTCCGGCTTTTCGAGTTGTTTTGACGGCTTTGATTTTATTCACAACATCCATACCCGCCGTTACTTTACCGAACACACAATAACCAAACCCGGCTTCTGTTTTATTTTTATGGTCGAGGAACTTATTGTCCGAGACGTTAATAAAAAATTGCGCGGTGGCGGAATGTGGGTCAGAGGTTCTCGCCATGGCGATCGTGCCGATCGTATTCGGCGCACCCGTGGCCGCTTCATTTTCGATGGGCGCTTGAGTGGGTTTTTGTTTCATATGTTGATCAAATCCACCGCCTTGAATCATAAAGCCATCAATGACGCGATGAAAAATCGTTTCGTCATAAAAACCGCTTTTAGCATAGGCTAAAAAATTCTCGGCTGTTTTAGGGGTGTGCTCGAGATCTAATTCGAGGCTAATGTCGCCATAATTGGTTTGTAATGTGATCATGAAGCTCCTCTCGACTAATTGAATCGGCATCCCTTTTACATCCACTGATGATTATAGCGGATTATTAGAGGCTACGCGTATTTTTTTATATTGATCTTGAATAAACGAGTTGACTCATAAATTAGGTTGACGAGGGGATTATATTAATTGAAGTGCAAAAATGGTCACTTTATTTGGCGAAATTTAAAAGCGTAATCTATATTTACTTCCGACATTTCTTTTTGAGCTGTTGATTTTAATATTAATATTTTGTGAGGTATTTATGCAAGCGGTAGGTATTTTATCGCCAGAGCAGGCTGAATTGTTGAGTTTTCTTCATGGGGGCAATCCGATTGCTATAACGCCTGAAGTGTGTGAAGAGGTGACAAAATTAGGGTCTGAGGAATTTGCTCGCGTATTTCAAGCAAGAGATGACATTAGGTATGGAGTTCTGAGTATCTCGGAGGCGGCAAGTTTGTCGTCAGAACAGGCTAGCGTGTTGAAGAGTTTGCGTAGCTGTGAAATTTATGTAACGCCGGCAATGATGGAACAGATAAAAAAATTAAAGCTTGAGGAATGTGATAAGGTGTGTGATGTAATATTTATCGTTCACGCTAAAGTAGCGACTATCCAGCAGGCGGCAAGTTTGTCGCCAAAACAGGCTAGCGTGTTGAAGAGTTTTCGTTACGGCGACGACTGTCAGATTCTTGTAACGCTGAACAGGTTTCTGGAGATACTAAGATTAGGGCCTGAGGAATGTGATCGCGTACTTCAAGCAAAATATGACATCAGGAGTGGATTTCTGAGTATCTTGGAGGCGGCAAGTTTATCGCCAAAGCAGGCTGGATTGTTGGTGCATTTTCGTTGCACTAAGACTCCTGTAACGTCGAGCATGTTTGAAGAGGTGAAAAGATTAACGGATGATGAATGTGATCGCGTGTCTTATGCAGGGTGTGCCGTTTGCAGTAACGCAGCGAGTATTTTGGAGGCGGCAAGTTTATCGTCAGCGCAGGCTACGCTGTTGTGGGATCTTGATCGCTTTTGTAAGCATATGCCTATAACGTCGGGAATTTTTGAAGAGGTAAAACAATTAACGGATGAACAATGTGATAGCGTGTCTTGTGCAAGATATGTCGTTCGCGAGAAAGTAACGAGTATCTTGGAGGCGGCAAGTTTATCGCCAAAGCAGGCTAAGCTGTTGTCTTGTTTTGCTAGCTCTTATATAGCTGTGACGCGGGATATGTTTGCAGAGGTGGGAGGATTAACGGATGGTGCATGTGATCGCGCGCGTGACGTAACATTTGTCATTTACGCTCAAGTAGCGAGTATCTCAGAGGCGGCAAAGGTATCGCCAAAACAGGCTGAGCTGCTGTGGAGTTTTCGTTACAATCAGATTTCTGTAACGCGGGATATGTTTTTAAAGACGGCAAGATTAACGGATGATGAATGTGATCGCGCGTATCATGCAAGGTGTGCCATTCGTGATAAAGGAGCAGATATTTTGGAGGCGGCAAGTTTATCGTCAGCGCAGGCTGAGCTGTTGTGGAGTGTTCGTTACAATAAAACTCCTGTAACGCCAGCAATGTTTGCAATAGTGAAAAGCTTAACGGATCAAAGATGCCAACAAATTATTGGAGGTTCTGATAAAGACAAAGCCTGCTTTATACAGTATGTGGTGGAGTGTCATCAGTTTAGCCTCTTTAAGAAAGGGTCTTGTTTGTTTGCGCAGGTGGGTAGACAGGCGATGACGGATGCGCGTCATACTTGTTCCGAGGCTCAACGCGCATACGACGAGCGATATGGGTTAGTTCTAGCTCAACGTCCGAGTCGTTAAGGAAGAGAAAGCGCTTTTTGTAAAATCAAAAAGCAAATAAAACCCCTCGGTCAATTTGCGAAGACGGCGCGCTATTCACTGATACGCTGGAATACGCACGCAGTCCTCGCAATGACCGCACACAAAATCTTCGGAATGACAAAGAACTGGATGGTTTCAGCTTGTATCTCGCCATGGCGGCAGAATGAACGGCGTGTCTTGTGGTGATGAATTTATCTCTCGGATTAAACGCTCATCCTGGGACGAGCCGTTGATGCTGACTGATCTGTATTCTGCTCGGCCGGCATGCTGGATCTCGCAGAAGACGGCGGAGCTTGGGTTCTTGCTCGTTGAGCCAATACTTTTGTTATAGGTGTGTTTAAATCTGGGTTTGGTTTTTCTTTTTTCATGGTTCCTAGAGAAGCGCCCACCATGGCTAGCCCGGCGCCGGCTAACAGCAAACTGGCGCCATGGGTAAAAATACAACCCAAAACTCCAGCGGCAATCAAAGCGCCTCCTGTGATTAGGCTCATCGTGCTGGCTATTCTTTTCAACCAGGGACGATGTTGGCTGCGTTTTAGAGTTTGTTGTCGTTGTTGTTCATATCGCTGCTGATTGGCTGGATTGGCCGGCGTTTTAATTAAGGCATTTAGGCTATTTAATGTAGAGGTTAATAGCTTCTTGTCTTTGGGATGTTCTTCGGCGATGCTGTTTGCTTCGGCTAATACTTTTTGGGCATGATCTAACAGCGGTGCAGTGGTGGAGGCCTGCTTTTTTGCAACGGTGATGGTGGTTTGTAATTTTTCCGAAGCGGCTTTAAATCGTTGTGCTCTGATGTTGTTAATCAATTCTTTTAAAACAATTCTCGGATCAATGGTGCTTGCACTTCTATCTGCCAGCTGTGCATTGTTGCAAGCACTATTTACTTGACTGAGTTTCTCAGTGAGGTGAAGAATGCTGGAGGGATCTTCTTCGACGCATTGGTTTAATTCTTTGAGGGCGACGCGAATGATTTTTTTAAATTGCGGTTTTTCTTGACCAAAATGCTCCAACTCAGTTCTGGCGGCAAGAAATGGGCTCTCTTTGGTTACTTCTTCCTCTTTCTCTTGCTCAATGCGAGATTTCATTTCGCTTAATCTTATTAGCGAATCTGTTACGTTCTCATGAGAAAGGGGCTTTTCCTCGATGTCTTTTAATAAATCATCAATAGCTTGTTGGTGCGAAGGCTGACTTGTTGGTTTGATGGACCTTAAGGCTTCTTTTGCCGCTATAAATTGGGTGTATCGATCAAACATTTCAGAAGAGGTAAGAGATTTTTCTTGTGTGGCTCCTATGCTTAAGCAAAGCGCTATGCCTTCTAAACGTTGAGAGGCGTGATTTAGCTCGTTGGGATCGACGGGGGCTGTTTGTTGTTTTGCTAACTCGTTTTCTGCGGCTTGTACCATTGCCGGCAAGGTAGGATATTTTTCTGGTTGGAATTGATATAAAGCTTTTGCCGCGGCGATTTCGTCTTGGGCCGCCATTTTTGCGAGGTTAAATCTTGCTTCAACCAAGAGCTGTACAGGAGGAGTGCCCCCTGCAATCAGGCCGATAGATCGCAATTTTTCCAATTCAGCAACGACAGCTGGTAACTGAGGCGACAATTCCTGTCTAAATTGTTTGGCTGATTCGAGTACCAAGGCCATAGTTTGATCTGTGCCAGGACTTCTTTCTACATCGCTTTTCAAGCCGCTATAGAGGGCATCAAATTGTTGTTCTATTTTTTGGGATAGATCACTGTTCAGTTGATAAAGCGCGCGTAATTGTTGGTCGCTATTTGGCTGTTGCTTCAATTCATTAAGTTTTTTTTGCGTTTCCTCGTTGGGGAATTGTTGCAGTGTCTTTTCTGTTTCTTGGATAACTGCACGACAGGATTCCGCGATGTGGGCTTGTTGTGCCGCCATCAGTCTCGAGACATCCAGGTCTTTATTGCCCGTCATAAAAGGTTTTAAAGAAGGCGTGACGCTCAATGTTTGAAACATGAAATCGCCATGGACTAGGTCACTGCGATAGTGGATTTCGCCCGGGAAAAGATATTCTTTATTTTCGTCAGCTACGGTTACTTTTAGTCGGGAATATTTGATATCTAAAGCGATGCGTCCATTTCTTTTTTGGTGCAGGTTGAAAATGAATTGCTCTGGAGAGTAGCCATGCTTAGGCGCATCTCTGGGAGATACGTTACTTTGTTTTGTTCGGATCATGCGCCCTCGTTGAGTGGGCGAAGGGGTTCTTGGAGGGGGTATTGTGGGCGCTACTGGCGCACCAATGGTAGGTTTTTCAGACTGAATTGCTGCTCGTATAGCGAGTAGATTTTGGTAATAAGCTTCTTTTGCGGCTTGGAATTGAGTGTTGGATTTTAATAAAGCATCCAGTTCCGTTGGCGTGGTTTTGTTACCATTAATAAGTACTCCACGTGTTAAATCGGTTGCCAGTTCATTATTATCTGAGCTGCTTTTTTGCGCATACATTCTTCCTTGCCTTTCGTCAAACATAGCCCGAAATTCTGGATTCTTTTTTAACTCCTCAACGTTAACTACTAGCATATCCTTTGCCTCTTAAATGGGGTGTATTGTCTTGTGAATAGGAAATTTACGCCACAATTACTTTTTCAATGACCACGACATCCACCGGGACATCTTGATGTCCGGCTTTTCGAGTTGTTTTAACCGCTTTAATTTTATTCACAACATCCAGGCCCGCCGTTACTTTACCAAATACGCAATAGCCAAACCCGGCTTCTGTTTTATTTTTATGGTCGAGGAATTTATTGTCCGCGACGTTAATGAAAAATTGTGCAGTGGCGGAATGAGGGTCGGAGGTTCTCGCCATGGCAATCGTGCCGATCGTATTCGGCGCACCGGTGGCCGCTTCATTTTCGATAGGCGCTTGTGTGGGTTTTTGTTTCATGTGTTGATCAAATCCACCGCCTTGAATCATAAAGCCATCAATGACGCGATGAAAAATCGTCTCGTCATAAAAACCGCTTTTAGCATAGGCTAAAAAATTCTCGGCTGTTTTAGGGGTGTGCTCGAGATCTAATTCAATACCGATATCACCGTAGTTTGTTTGTAGCGTAATCATAGGGTTACCTTTTTATTTAAATGAAGCTTATGTTTAATGTATTTCATGGTACGAGTATAGCTGATGGCTGCTCTATTTTCCGCTATTTTTTGTTGAAAAACAGGGTTGTTTTTCAGCGCTTAACCTGAGTTCTGGATAACGGAGATGAGAAAATGAGCTATTGGGTCGACACGATTGTTTTAGCTCATGAGCAGGACTTTGTCATCCCGCTGCTTGACAGTGGGATCCAATAACAATCTTTTTTTCTATAAGTTCTGTTGCAAAAATCAATACAGAAAATCCATCAAATCATGGCGATTGATTATCAGCGTGCTGGGCTGTTCGTTCGATGGGCTGGCGCTTCGTGTGATTCAGGTGGCGGAGCAGGCGGAGATTCGGAAGCTGTTGAGCGCGGTGAGGCAAGGGATGAAGCAAGAGAACGGCCTGATGAAGAAGAAAATAATGTGCTTGAGAAAACAGAAGAACCTGGTGTCATAGGTGTTTGTGGTGCTTGCTCGAATGATGGCGTATCGTAGGAGGGCGGAGGCGCTATTAGTTTACCTAATGAAGTAGAAGATGCTGATGGAGGAAGCGATAAGGATGCCGATCGTCCTCGATGAGAAAAAAAACTTGGAAGAGATGGAGTCGAGGAAGGTGGTCTAACGCGGTGGGTAAATTCAGCTATTTCTTTCGTTAGCAAAGGGGGTATATATTTAGCATAATCCGTCAAAAATGAGATTGTAAGTTGGGGAAAAGCAGGATTATGGCTTCGAAGACTTGTCATAATTCTCAGGAAGCAAATATTAAGCGTTGATCGCTGTTCTCGAGTTAATCCTCGAATGGGGTTTTTTGATTTTTCCGTTTCTATTCCCATCATATCCTCCTCATTCCTTACTATAGTGAGAAAAGTTTAACAAGAGATGTATGAAAATCACAGCATTTTTACATTATCTTTCGCTCTTTTTAGCCATTCCCAGGGCCGCTCAAAGAAACGGGCGGTCTCAATATTGGAAGCGATCGGTCTCTTGTCATTTTCCCTTTTTCCTCTTTTGGTTCTGGCGTTAGATCTGGTATTTCTTTTGCTTCTTTTCCGCTCGTGTTTCCTGTTTCTGGGCTTGGCGGCGGTGATGTAGGTACAGTTTGATATACATGTATTATATCCTGTTGAGCTTGTTCTGGTTTTGGTTCTAGAGGCAGTAGTGCTCCTGGAGGCGCGGAAGCTGATCGCTGTAATAATTGAGCTGTTGTTGATGGTGATGCAGGAGGCTGCGTATCTTCTTCTAGTGCTGGTGTGGTGGGGGGGATGGGGGTGGCCTGCCTCCTTGTCGGATCCGATGTTGCTAACGATTGTGGCGGAGCAATTGTTGGATTAGTTAGTACAGCTCTTGCTTCTTCAGAACTATGGATTATTGGCGTTGGTTGTGTATGCGCGAGTTGGGGCGCTGGTTGAACAATTCCTGCGCCAGTAGATGTTGCTATAACGTTAGCTTGTTTTTCCACTGCTCGATCAATTGATCTTAAACCTGCGGCGCCAACTCCGAACAAAACACCTGTGCCAAAGGCTGCTACACTGGTTGTCATTAAAGCACCACCCGCTATCCATAACGGAAGCGCTAGAGGCGGAATAAAAAAGCCGGCAATAAAGACAGCCGCTCCAGCGATGAACGATATCAATCCGCCTCGGCGGAGATATTGCCCTATTCGACTGAGCAGGCTGGGTTTTTCGGGTTTTGCTACTGCTGCTGATACGGCAGCTTTTAGAGGCAAAGGAGGAGGTGCTAAAGTTTGATTTGAGTGGAGAGTCATAGTTTTTTGTGATGAGGCACGATTAATCCATTTTCGGATTTCATCGACTGGGTGTATCGTCTCTGCGTCAAGCCCATTTTGAATTTTAATAGCGGCATCTTGGATCATCAATGTTAAAGGTTTGGTGTTTTTCGGGTGATCAATTCTGTACTGATCAATTAATAAGAGGAATTGATTTAGTTTTTCACGTTGTTCGATATTACTCGAATCTTGTTGCATTTTTACTATTTCTCGTCTGGCGGTAAGGAAGTCGCGATATTCTTGTTGGTGCTCTTGATAGAAGGCTAGAAAAGATGCTTTTTCTGTGCCAGCGGAAACAAGGAAGTCTTGTATAGCAAGTACCAAAATGTGTTCATTTTCTGCAGTGGGATTCTGTGTGATAGAATCGGCGATTTCTTCCATACGTCTAGTCACTATTTGTATGGATGTAGAAAAACGCCAGTTTTTCATTTCGCGATTGAGACGTTGCAGGGTGTTACTGATTGCGTGCTTAAGATTTTGGGATATTGATGTCAGTCCATTCAATTTTTCTTCGGTTTGAATGAATGCTGTGTATAACGCATTTCTTTTTTCTAGGAGATCATCAAGCGTCATAGATTGAGGTTGAATTTTCAAGGCATCAGGGTCAGTTGAGTGATATAAAAAAAACAAATAATCTTTTAATGCTAACGATAACATCAACATATTTGATGCATTTCTTCTTTGCTTTACTGTTTCTAGCATAGCTATAGCGCGATCTTTTGTTTGTGTTGCTTGTTTGCTTGTTCTTACTTCACGAAACAATAAATCAGAGGACTCAAAAAATTCAAGGTAGGTTTTCATGTTACCTAAAAGACTTTTTGTCGTGCTCTCAACATCGGCGGCACTTGTTGGCCCGCTAGCTTTTACATCTTCTACTATTGCGTCAAAGGCCGAACCATATGAATCAGAACCGCCGAGATTGGGATATCGTTGTTTCATTGCTGTTATGATGATATCAAGCTGTTGAATAGCTTCTTCAGTTGAAGTGGCCTGGTCTAAGTGAGGAAGGTCTGGTTGTTCTATATAAAGATCACCTAAGACATCCAGCGGTGTGAAATCACAGTTTGTTTCTCCGAGCAATTTTGCAAAGAAAGGATTAGTAGTAGTGGTGGGAGGGATAAGTTTAAACCCGTTATCAGTCAATTCATATTCTGCGGATATTGATCCATGGATCATCTGGGTTGCCACAGTGCTTAGGTTCTGCACTCGGAGGTTCTCGAGCGTAACTTTAGCATGTAATTTTTGATCAGAGGGGGATCGGAATAGATCCGTGGAGTAATTCTTTGCTGTGCACATCATGTGTTCACTAAAGCCGGCCGCTAGAGCTGTAGCAAGCATGCCGCGCAATTGTTGGCTATAGTGCTGCATCAACTTACCGGCTGTTTCCTGATCATATTGACTTGCTAACCGACCAAATGTAAGAGCATCAAAATTAGTCGTGAAGGTGCGAGTAGGGTATTGGGTTTTTACGGTTTGAGCTTCTTCAGCCCAGTGAGATCCCTCAGCGAGTGAGAGCAATTGCTCTTTATCCTGAGAATTTGTCACTGCAAATAAAGAGCTTCCCTCAATAGTTGTGTCTCGTATTAGATCTTGCGTTAAGGCGCCATTACCTTGTGTGTCTTCAGCTACTGTTGTCAGAAATTCTTTTTTACGCCAAGATTCAACGACAGGATTTTTGCTGTTTGCTAGATCTATCATATTCCTTCCTCCAAATTCTAAAATTACAAAGCGCTCATTTCGCACTTTGTTAAAAATATTAATTGAACTAAAGATAGCAGACATTTTGGCTTTTCGCCCGTCTGAATCAGGTTTTTTAATAAATAAGGGTTATTTAATTTTGTTGTGAATTCGTGCGCAAGGGTAAAGATTCGCGCACAATGCCGCCTGATTGAGATTCGCTTCTCAGGTAACTGTCTATCCTTGTTTTGCATCGCATTTATTGGCATGCGTATAACTAACACCCGGTTTGTTAGTCTAAATAATAACCAACTTTCCTTAAGGAAACATTAAGAAAATCTTTTTTTCGCGCATATTTTTTGGAAAATAGGGTTCCTTCGCCTTTGCGGATCGCGGGCCGCACAAAAATCATCTCTTAATCTTTTCTTAAGATTCATGATCTATACTGGTTTTGTTTTTAGCATGAAGTGCAAGCGCGATAAAAATAAGACTTAAAAAATAGGAAATAATTGAATATGCGATTTTTTAAAAGTATAGAAAGTTTGCTTTTTAAACATCATAGTAATTTGGGCGTTTTAGTTGGTGAGCTTCAAAGCATGGAGCCAGGAAATTTCTTAAAGCAGGCTAAGCGGATACAAGAAGCCATCCGCTTAACTGAGGCGGTAGCAAAATTAATACCCAGGGAATCTCATTTTTTGGTAAAAGACACGGGAGATTTAATGGCAGACATTGTAAAAATGATTGCTGAATCTGCGTGTTCCACAATGAAACCTCTGACAGGAGATGTTCAAAGCGCAATAGCCAAAAGTGTAAAATCAGTAGTTGATTATATGGATTTT
>Ga0154602_150_pt1 | contig 15071 bp, 18 predicted proteins | sample RifGroF2_FD_116031 | JGI IMG/M metagenome (GOLD analysis project Ga0154602, IMG submission 116031) | Gammaproteobacteria bacterium GWF2_41_13 | reverse complement strand
TTTTTAAAAAATCACGCTTCGATCTCTACGCCGCGGTATAAAAAATATCCCCATCAGCAAAAAACACCAAATTCAGGACAAGCACTATCATATTCAGAGCAAAAAACCCGAACTTGAGTTAAGAAAATATTTTTTCCGATAGAATTTTTTTGATGGGGGCGGGGATGCCTTGTTTTAGTGCATCGGATAATGAAAAAAAGCGCTCCTGTTTTTCGAGCGTGAAAGATAGGGGTAGTGCGATCATGATGGGTACGATATCTAAATGAAAATGGGTGAATGTATGTCGAAAGGGCGGAAGTTTTTTTGTTTTGTTTTGCTGATAATGCTTTTTGAGTGATGACATTGTTTCGAATAGTGGTAAACACCATAATCCGCCCCAAATACCTTTCGGTGGGCGCTTTTCTAACAGGATTTGATGGCAATCATTTTGTGCAATGACCATGTATGTTTTTTTGATGGGTGATTTTTTCTTCACCGTTTTGAGCGGGAGAAACTCTTCGCAATGATTGCGATGGGCAAGGCAATGTTTTTCGAGGGGACATTCAGTGCATTTTGGCTGCGTTCGCGTGCAAATTAATGCACCGATATCCATCATCGCTTGATTGTATTTTTCGACCTCATGACGTGGCGTGTATTGTTCGGCGAGAGTCCAGAGCTGTTTGATTGTCGAAGTTGTTGTCGAAGGCGATTCGATTTTATGCGCACGAATTAAAATACGTTTCACATTTCCATCTAAAATGACGCCCTGCTTTTTCATGCCGAGTGATAAAATGGCGCCGGCTGTCGATCGACCAATACCGGGCAATTGTTCGAGCGCTTCTTGTGCATCGGGAAATTGATCTTGGTTGTGTTGATGAATCCATTGCGCTGTGCGGTGTAAATTTCGAGCCCGAGCGTAGTAGCCGAGTCCTGCCCAATAAGCGAATACTTCATCAAGCGAACTTGACGCGAGAATTTCAATCGTTGGAAAACGCTCGATAAATCGATTGAAGTAATCAATGACTGTACTAACTTGCGTTTGCTGCAGCATGATTTCGGAAATCCAAACGCGATACGGTGTGATGTCTTTTTGCCAGGGTAACTCTTTTCGACCATGGTGTTCAAACCACGTAAGAATTTTTTTTTGAAATTGTTTGACAGTAATGATCATGATGTTATTTTTCCCTGGGCGGCATATTAAATGGGCGACAGTAGAAAATAAATGATTATAATGCCGCTTTGAAAATATTTGTTTTAAACTAATAATAAGAAGGTTTCTGTCTTATGCAATTATTAACAGGAGGGGTTGCTGGATCGACAAGTCAGCAGGGGGAAGATTTGCCGTCTTTGTTGGAGATATCGATATGTTTGATTCGGGTAGGATATGCGCGGCGAGTAGCATTGCCCAATAAATCTTGTTCTGGGTTTTCGTGTATCTTGATGCCGCCAAGACCAGAGCTGTCTCGACGAGGACCGCCAGTGCCGCCGCCGCCTCGAGAAGATTCGTCAATCCCACAACTCAGACCGCAAGGCTAAGATGAGCGTGAGGAATTTTCGATGATCGTTTCCATCCATTTAAGTGCGTCGAAGGCATCGTGGGCATAATAAACTTTGGCCGCATCCTCGTATGCTGCCTGGCAATCGTGTTCGACAAAATGACGCGTGAGCGCGGCGCCCCCTAAAATAACGGGTATTTTAATACCGGCTTCTCGCAGAGTATGTAAGTTTTCTTTCATGATATGCGTTGAGGTGACAAGTAAACCGGACAATCCAATCGCATCAGCTTGATGCGCTATGGCGGAGTCGATGATCGGTTGAATCGGTTGTTTAATGCCGAGGTTGATCACGCGATAGCCATTATTCGTTAAAATGATGTCGACAAGATTTTTGCCAATATCATGCACGTCGCCTTTAACGGTTGCGAGAATCATCGTACCTTTTGCTGCTGTTTTCTCATTCGGCATCATTTTTTCTAAAAAAGTCACTGCTGTTTTCATTGTTTCAGCGGACTGTAAAACAAAGGGTAATTGCGTTTGACCTTGGCCAAATAATTCACCGACCGTTTTCATACCGTCGAGCAAATAGTGATTGATAATCTCGAGCGGCGAATAAATTTGTAGCGCCTGTTCGAGTGTGTGTTCGAGATTTTTTTTATTCCCTTCGATGATGTGCTGTTTTAATTGTTCTTCAATCGATAATTTTTTCTCGCTGACAACGGAGGTGGATACCGGTTCGGAAAATAACTGAATGAAATGCAAAAGAGGATCTTGGCCGTCTTTCCATCGATTGAATAATAAATTTTGCGCGGCTTGTAATTGGATTTTAGGAATTTGATGCAGCGGTATCATTTTGCTGCCATGAATAATCGCGGCCGTTAATCCGACTTCTTGTGCATGATGTAAAAATACGGAATTTAAGATACGTCGTGCGGCGGGTTTTAATCCAAAAGAAACATTTGAAATGCCCAGCGAAATTTGTGTTGCTGGAAATTGTTTAGCCATTTGTTCGACCGCTTGTAAGGTGTGTATGGCGTGCTCACGATCGCTGTCTTGTCCTGTACAAACGGTAAAAGTGAGCGGATCGAAAAAGAGATCATGTGCTGGGAGATTATATTGATTGACGGCGAGATCATATAATCGATGGGCAATTTTTATTTTATCTTCGACTGTTTTTGCCATGCCGTGTTCGTCGATCGTCAATCCAACAACAGCCGCACCGAATTGTTTGGCTAATTTTAAAATCGATCGGGCTTTTTCTTCACCGCTTTCGAAGTGAATCGAATTAATAACACTTTTCCCACCGAGTAATTTGAGGGCGCTTTCAATCACGTGTGGATCAGTCGAGTCGATCATCAAGGGTAAAGTGACTTGATTGCGGAGGGCGGATAAATAAGTAACCATGTCTTGAGATTCGGGTCGGCCAACGTACGCCGTACAAATATCGAGCGCATGCGAACCTTCTTTTTCCTGTTCTTTCGCGAGTGCAATCATACCGTCGATATTATCGGCGCATAATAATTCACGAAATTGTTTGGATCCGTTTGCGTTGGTTCGCTCGCCAATCGATAACACGGCATTTTCTTGTCGTAACGAAACGGTGGTAAAAGAAGAGCTGATGGCAGGTTCAAAAGCTGGATGACGTGTTATCGGCGTTTTATCTGATCGTGCGTCGAGCATTTTTCGTAATGCGGCAATATGCGCGGGCGATGTACCACAACACCCGCCGATTAAATTAACGCCCATCTCGTCAACAAATTGGTGTTGCCATTGAGCAAGTTGACCGGGCGATAATTGATAAACGGCTTGACCATTCATAAATTGTGGAAGTCCCGCATTGGGCATGACGGAAATAAAACCATCCCAATGGTCGGATAAATAACGTACGTGCTCAGCCATTTCGTGAGGGCCTAAGCCGCAATTTAAGCCAAGCCCATCGATATCCATGGCAGCGAGAGTAGTAACAACACAGGGCATATCGGCGCCAATTAGCGTATTGCCGTGCTGGTCTAGTGTTAATTGTACGAAAATGGGAGTTTCTGTGTCGCGTCGCTCTTCTTTTGCGATGCGACAGCCTTGCAAGCAGGCTTTAATAGTGAGTAAATCTTGATGTGTTTCGAGCAATAATAAATCGACTTGGCCCTCTAATAATCCACGGACTTGTTCGGCGTAAGAATCCACTAATTCGTCGTAAGTGATTTGACCGAGGCTAGGTAATTTCGTGCCTGGACCGATTGAGCCAATGACGAAACGTGGTTGATTCATAGTTGAAAATTCTTGAGCGATTTGGCGAGCCAGTTTTGCAGCGGTAATATTTAATTCATAAGTTTTATCAGCAATGCCAAATTCGCCGAGGACTATTTTATTTGCGCCAAAAGTGTTTGCTTCAATACAATCGGCGCCGGCTTGTAAATAAGCGCGATGAATGTCAGTGATTACATCGGGACGTGTGAGCGTTAAAATTTCCGAGCAATTTTCGAGGCCTAAAAAATCGCGATCTAAATCGAGTGGATATTTTTGTAATTGCGTACCGGTTGCACCGTCGCATAATAAAACGCGTTCAGAGAGACATTGAATAAAATTTTTCATACGAGCGATGATAGCAAAGCAGGCATGGAATTGGTAGCGTGAAAAATATTTTCCGATTCAAATTTCCATTTTTGCCTTATTCATGTTAAATTTTTGCTTTATATTTAATTTGTTCACGATAAAAAGGATGTTATGATAATGCTGTCATCGAAAATTAATCTTAGTTTTGAATTTTTCCCACCACAAGATGCCGAAGGGCTCGATAAATTATTGTTAGTTGCTAAGAAGCTATCGGCATTGAATCCTGACTTTTTTTCAGTTACGTATGGGGCTGGTGGATCAACACGCGATAATACTAAGCAAACGGTGCAAGCGTTGAAAGAAAATTTTAATATTCCTATCGCGCCACATTTGTCGTGTATTGGGTCGACGCGTGAAGTGATTCAGCGAATATTAGATGAATACATTGATATGGGGGTGAAAAAGATCATTGCGCTACGGGGCGATTTGCCATCGGGTATGCGCAATGTAGGTGATTTTTCTTATGCGAGCGATTTAGTTTCTTTTATTCGCGAGCATGCAGGGGATCATTTTGAAATCAAAGTGGCAGCCTATCCAGAATTCCATCCGGAGGCGAAATCACCGCAGGACGATTTATCTTATTTTAAACATAAAATAGAAGCGGGGGCTCATGCGGCTATTACGCAGTTTTTTTTTAATACGGAAGCCTATTTGCATTTTGTTGAAGACTGTCGAGAAATGGGCATTATTACGCCAATTATTGCGGGGATTATGCCAATCAGCAATTGGGAACGACTCATGAAATTTGCTCGTACGTGCGGCATGGATTTGCCGATTTGGTTGCAAAGACGTATGGATGCTTTAGAGAATGATGAAGCGATGAAGCGAGAGCTCGGTATTAAAATCCTGACGAATTTGTGTTTTCGATTAAAACAAGCGGGTGTTACTGATTTTCATTTTTATACGTTAAATCAGTCGAAATTGAGTTTGATCATTGGCGAGAGTTTATTGCGGTCTTGATTTCGTTTATCTGGAATTCATATAATTCGTGACGAGTATATTATTAGGGAGGTGTTTGATGGCAATTAATGTATTAATCCCCATTGCCAATGGGAGTGAAGAAGTTGAAACGGTATGTATTTTTTCCGCATTAAAAAGAGCGGGGGCGACAGTAACGATCGCCAGTGTTGAAACATCTTTACAAGTGATTACCTCCCGAGGATTGAAAATTACAGCCGATCGATTCATCGATGAATGCGCTGAGATGACGTTCGATTTGATTGCCTGCCCAGGCGGTATGCCAGGCGCTCTTCATCTGCAAAATTCAAAAACGCTGATGGATTTATTGAAAAAACAACGGGATTCAGGCCGTTTTTTTGCGGGCATTTGTTCAGCGCCCGCAGTGGTTTTTTTACCTCACGGACTCTTGCAAGGATATCAAGCAACTTGTTATCCTGACGCGGACTTTGTTCAGCAATTCCCAGCAGGAAGCTATGTGGATTCACCGATCGTGGTTGATCGCCATTGTGTGACAAGCCAAGGACCTGGAACGGCTTTAGCATTTGCTTTGCAATTGGTCGAGTTGCTTTTTGATCGAAAAACAAAAGATCAATTAGCGCAGAAAATGCGAGTGAGTTTGTGAGGATTAAGAGAAAATGTTACGACGCGACCGTCATTGCGAAGCACATTATCGCTGAAGCAATTTAAATGAATTACTTGGATTTGTAGGGTTGTTTGTATTGATGACCCATTTAAAGTCTAAATATACGCTTTGTTCAGTTCAATTTTATTTAATTTAACCGTGCTATTTCTGATCTCGTCATCAAGTTGCGTGGTGAGAAATCAGGGGATTTTTATACTTGAAAAATAATAACGACTCACCATGATCTTGATGGTCAAGAACGTTCATCTTTCGTCAAAAATAGCCGAAAGATGAACATCCCTTCGAGCGTGCTGAGTCGTTACGAAAAATGATAGCCACGGCGTTCTAATATACCCTGTAAAAGAGGTTATGTGATGCAAATCAATAAAAAATATCAAGCGTTATGGGAACGATTAATTTTGTTATGCCAACAATTCGAGCGGCTTTCAATAGGGCATCAGTCGATAGAAAATTTTGATCAGGTGCTCACATCGAGAGAGCTGGATTGTCTCTCGCTTGTTGCCAGAGGATTAACGAGTAAAGCGATCGCAAAACAATTAAATCGATCAGCGCGTACAGTGGAAACCCATCTCAACAACGTGAGGAAAAAACTGCATTGTTATAGTAAAACACAGTTGGCGGAAATTTATTGGAAATGGCAATCCGGAAAAAATTCGTAGGAGGATTGAGTTTGATCTGCGCATTTTTTACGGATAGCTAAGTGTAACGCGTTGCTGGATGATTGTGGCCCTGAAGGAAAATAATTCTTTATCATTTGAGATGAAGAGTGCTATTCCCGAGGGTCGATGTTCATCGTGATCGTGGTGATGCAAACTTGGGACATTCCTCGACCATGATGAATGCTTAAGTTTTAAAGGAGAACATTTTATGAATCATGATCAAGATAAGTTAGATGACATTGTAGAAGTACAATCCGCAGCGCAGACAGATATTGTTGGCTGGGGTGCTGGCGGATGTATGTCAGGTAACTATGGTTTTAGCAATGAAGCGTAATGATTGTAATCATTCACCTCGATCGTGACGATACAAGAACGTTCAGATTTTGGATGATTTTTGGCGAAAAATTGATGAGAAAGCGGAGTGTATAAATAATACATGAGTATTTTGAAGAGATTTTTCGTCAAAAAGCGCCAAAAGATGAGCGTTCCTTAGAAAGCACTGAATAGTTAGATGATTTTTTTGTTAAGAGGAGTTTGTATATGAACGATGATCAATATAAATCAGAAGACATGGTCGATGTTTATTTGGCGGCTCAAACAGACATCGTAGGGTGGGGTGCAGGTGGATGCGGGCATGGGTCTTATGGATTGGCCGACGAGGCATAAACTGCACATCGTATAAAAATTGGTGGATACGCTCATATCTGAAGGCTATTGGTTCATGACATGCTCATTAGCCCTCTGTTCTCGAGCGTATTCGCTAATGGTGATAAATGAAAACCTAAAAGGGGTAAAAATATGTACCAAGAATTTATTCGTGAAGAAATGATTGAAATCTATTCTGATGCAATTAACAACATAGTGGGTGCGGGCATTGCTGGATGTGAGTCTGGCGGATTTGGGTTTTTTGTTGAAGCGTAGCTAGATTTTTTAGTGTCACGATTCGCCACATTACTCTGGTGTCAGTTTTCGTTGGAATTTGTTTAATTTTAGAATTGGTGGATCTAGCAGCGTAACTTAAACGAAATAGGTCTTTTAATATGAATTTAAAATATTCTCAATTTAATTTGGTCGACGAAATAAAGTCAGGCGTTTACTCTATTTATAATACGAAAAGTCGATTCCATTTGATACTTAATTTAACTCAGTATTCATCGCATGCGGCGCTCCTGCAACATTCTGAGTTGATTCCACAATTGCCTAAATCCGTGGTGGATAAGCTGTTTGATAAGGGATTTATTGTTTCTGTCGAGGTCAATGAATTGTCTGATTTGAAACGGAAATCTTTTGCAGCGCGAGTCAATGAGGATCATGGATTAGTGTTAACGATTTTACCAACGCTTGAATGCAATTTCAGGTGTGTTTATTGTTTTGAGGATGTTTTGCAGCATAAAAATGATCGCGTGATGACAGCAGAGACGCAAGATAATTTGGTAAAATTTGTGACCGAAAAATTATCACAAGGGATAAAAGGCGCGCTTTATGTTAAATGGTTTGGTGGAGAACCTTTATTAGCGCTCGATACGATGCTTTCAGTGTCGGAAAAATTAAAAGTAGTCGCTAAGCAATTTGGCAATCAATATATCAGCGCCATGCTAAGTAATGGTTATCTTTTAGATCGATTAACTAAACAACACATTGACGACTTGTCAGTTTTTGCGATACAGGTGTGTTTGGATGGCCCTGAAGAAATTCACAATAAACGGCGGCCACATAGGGGCGGAGGAAATTCTTTTCAAACAATCATTGAAAATTTAAAGAACCTCACCAATATTGTCGAGCGCATCTATATTAGAATTAACACCGATAAAACGAATGCAGCGTCTATTGCTTTTCTCCTCAGGTTTTTAAAAGAGCAGGGACTGCTAGAGCGCTGTAAATATGACATCGGTTACATTGATACAGAGACTGGCAGGTATACTTTGGGGCAGACTTGTTCGGCGCTGTTAAAAGAGGCGGATATCCGATCAATTTATAAATCGATTTCGCAAGGGTTGCATGCGCTGAATTTAGAGAATATTGAGCGCGCTGAATATCCTAAATTATTAAAATTTGCCTGCGATGCACAAATAAAAGAGGCGTTTATTGTCGATCCTACAGGGAATGTGTTTAGGTGTTTAAATGATGCAACGATTCCATCTCGCGCTATGTTCAACCTTAACTCAGGGCATGAGATTAATTCGAAGCGAGGGGAACGGTTTTTAACGCTTGATCCTTATAATATTGAGGAATGTTGTGCGTGTGCTTACCTTCCGATATGCCATGGCGGGTGTCCTGCTAAATTAATCGACTTAGGGGAAGGACAGGGTAATTGCTGGCCAAATCACTATGTGTTTAGAGATAAATTAATCAAATATGCCAAGAGAAAAGTCGGATGAATAATTTAAAAGTCTCATTTGCAAAACCGCTGATTTTCAGAGAAGAAGATCAAAGCATGTTGATCTTCAATAAAAACAATAGCGCAGTGATTAAGTTGTCCCTGTCCTTATTTAATCAAATTCGGAATGGGTGGATTTCAGATGAAATGCGTTATAGCAAAGCGCTAAAAATTTTACAGGACAATAAAATGGTACACATTGATTCCTGGAATAAAGTTTTGCCGGTGAGTGAAGCGATTAGAGCGGAGGAGCAGAAAGCACTCAATGCCAGTTTGTTTAATATCAAAAGTCATCAGAACCCCTTTGTGGCGCTTTGGGCGATTACGCCAAAATGCAATCTCAAATGCACTTATTGTTTTCCAGAAGTGAACAAAATAGGCTCGACATTTTCGGGCTTGACGATTGATCAGCTAAAAAATATCGCAAATCAGATCGTGGTCGCGAAAATATTTCAGTTGACGATTTCTGGAGGGGAAGCTTTTTTGGTAAAAGAATTGTGGGAATTGATCCCGGTATTGTATGAAAACCAGATAAAAATCTCTGTGATTAGTAATGGGACGACCATCACACCTTCCCTGATTGAAAAAATTCTGCGCTATGAATTAATTGTCGGCATTAGTTTAGATGCGCCCAACGAATCAATTAACAGTATTACGCGTGGCGCGGGAGTTTTTGAGAAAACATGGAATGGGATAAAAAAATTATTATCGGCGAGTGTGCCAACGGTTGTGTTGGTCACATTGACCAAACACAATTTTCCATGCTTGTTTGACCATATTCGTTTTTTATATGAACAAGGCATTAGGAATATTACGCTGCAGGATTTAAGGCCTTTTGGTACAAGAGCGATTTATGATCAATTTCGATTAACGAAAGAACAGGAAAGTGCGCTTTATGCTCTGATTAAAACCCTCAAAAAAACTTTCCCAGAAATCAATTTTAATTTATCTGAACTATTTATTTTTCCTTGCAAAGAAATGCAAGTGAAGAGGAATGGGAAAATTATGCAATGCCCCGCAGGTAATAATTTTGTCTATATTGATTATTATGGCGATTTGTACCCTTGCACCAATTTGCCGCAGATAAAATTAGGAAATATATTAAAGGATGGCAGTATTACCGAGCTATGGCGGTGTTCACCAGAAATGGATCAGCTGAGAGCGCTGAAAATGCAAAATATCTCAGATATAGAGGCATGTGTTAATTGTTCTTTGGTGGCATATTGTGATGGGGGTTGTCGGGGAGATGCTTTGTTTTATACGGGAAATGTTTACGGACGCCCTTCGAGATGTCCGAAATCAATGGGGGTTGTTGATGAACTCTAACAATTTAGATTACCGCATCGCAAAGAGTCGATTGCCAATCTGTTCGTTGAAATACGAGAAGGATCGGCCATTCGTTTTGGCCATGAGTTTAGTGTTAATTTTTTGGATGGCATCGAGTTATTTTATTGTATCAAATGGGGTTTTTTTTAAGCGCTTTCTTATTTTAGCTGACCCTTTTAACTTAAAACTTGCTTTTGTTCAGCTCGTTATATGGATGGAAATAGGGGTTTTTTTACTTTTCGCATTAAAAATAGCGGGTTTTTCTATTCATGCTATCAAAGCAAAGATCACGCCACAAACAGGATCGTATTTTCTGCTTTGCTTTATATTATCCAGTATGTCGGCTGTTGCTATTTGGACATTGTACGTTTATCCACAGCATCCTATATTTTCAAAAGTCGGTTCGCTAAAAGTTATTGTGCTGGGCATTTTGCCCTGGATTTTTGGTTGTTTTCTTCAGGCTTTCTCAGAGGAATTGACTTGTCATTCATGGGGGCTCGTTGTCTTTAAAAAATATTTCGGGTATTGGCTGGCGATTTTTTTTGGAGGTGTGATTTTTAGCGCGATGCATTTGTTTAATAACAAATATAGTACGCCGGCGATTATAAATGCTTTTTTATATGGTTTATTACTGAGTTATGTGTTTTTTAAATTTGACTCGATATGGGCATCTGTTGGACTTCATTTGGGATGGAATTTATCTCTGGATTTATTGAACAGTGGTCATCTCTTTGCTATTCATTTTTTATCGCCGATCAAAATCGAGCATGGCAGTGCATTAGAAGCACGTAAATCGACTATTGTGCTTATCATTGCTTTAGCGGTCATTTTGAAAATGATACGGCCGCATCGTCATGAAAAAAACGCTAGAAATAGCCAAGGGGTGTTCCTGCGAGCGTGCTGAATAGTTACTAAATGTTTATGGCTAGCGCCATTCCGTTGAACAAGAGAATGTTGCTTTATGAACAAATTATTTACATTCGTTTTTAGGATCACTGCTCTATGTGATAAAGCTTGCGAGGCTTGTTGTAATGGTCAACAAAAAGCCATTCATATTCCCACTCAATTGTTTCTTAAAAAACTGGATGATATTCGTCTTTTTACAGAGGCGAAAAAAGTACAACCTATCATCGGATTGACTGGTGGGGAACCTTTTTTGTATGTTGATCCACGTAATCGATCTCATATCGGTTTATTGGTCCATTGTATTCTCGAACGAATTCCATCAGCAGAAATTCTTATTAGAACTTCTGGATGGGAAGCACATCCGATATTAGATGATCGACTGGCTTCACTTTTCAATAAAATCCCTAAAAATCAGTTGAATATTTCTTTGGGCTTCAACCTATTTCAAAAGAAGGGCATAGGCGCCAGTAAAAGATTTAAGCACATGTTGTCATTATTGCTGGCTCATCAAGATCGAGTCATTTTTGATGTTATTTACAACCGATTAAATGTCGAAAAAACGATTGATCTGATTGAGGCAGGATTAGCGGATTTTAATTTCCAATATCAGGGAATCAGAACTCATATATTGTCTCAGCCATCAACACCCCACCGGTTTACCTCCAGGCATCGAGAGAAGGCCAAACAAATCATTATTGAGGCCTATCCCGCTTATAATGCTTATCAACAAGGTAATCAGGCTCATTTTTTTGATGAGAATGTTTCTTGCGGGGTTTGTCATGAAATCAAAACTGGGCCGACACAATTATTTTATAGGGAAGATCTATCGCTTTATCATTGTAACGACCCATTTTTGGATAGCCGTATTTCGCCAATAGAAAAAGAGCGATTTTTATCAGTGTCTGATGAAGTTAATGCCATGCGCGATCGATTAGTTCGATTACGTCAATTATTTTTTGATCAACAATTAACGTTTAAAAACAAACAAATGCGGTGTGCGTTTTGTACTCGATTTATGATGAGAGGGAGGGCGGATGTTATCAATCCCCTTACTGAATAAAAATTTTTGGATACTCCGATTTTCTGAGGTAGCCGCTTTATGTGGGAATCAGTTAGCGCTCATTGCTATATCATTTTACGTTTTAAATCATGGGGGTCATGCGATCCAAATTTCCTATATTTTTATGCCGGCTTTTATTGTGGGATTGGTTTCTTCACTAGTGCTAGGGCCATTTGCTGATCAATACGACCGAAAGTATTTTATTATTACTGGTAATTTCTTTAAATCCATTGCATGGCTTGCGATGACCTTATTTGTTGTGATGAATAAAACCTCTGTGTTTATGTTAAGTGGTTTATTTATGCTAAGCGGAATAGGAGGGGCTATGATGACGGCGGGCTCATCGGGTTTTCTCCCGGAAATTGTGGGTAGAAAACAGTTACAAAAAGCATTTCAACTGATTACCGGTACTGATTCTATGGCTAAAATTTTAGGTGGATCTTTCGCAGGTGTGTTGGTGGGTTTTTTGGGAATTCCTATAGCCCTATGTGTTAATTTTCTCGTTTTTTTTACGGCAGGGTTCTCGGTTATTTTTATAAAACGTTCTGGCGGTAAAAGAAACTTTCCATGCCGACAGCCCTCTCGAACTGTCATAGTAAATTTTGTTAAAAAGTGGCCGCATCATTTTTGGCAAGGATTTATTTTTATGATGCAATCACGCTCTTTCATGATGATGGTTTTTGCGCTGATTATTTTACAATTCATTATTTCTCCTCTGCAGATTGCGCTACCCATCTTTGTTAAAACACATTTGAAAGAATCTTCCAGTTTTTTAGGGTTTTTAATGTCTGCAGAAGGTGCTGGCGCTATTCTTTCTTCATTTATTTTAGGGAAACTAACAATCACGTTAAATAAAAACATTATTATTACCGTGGGGTTTGTCATTACCGCGTTGAGTATTTTGATTTTTAGTTTACATTTAGATAAGTGGGCTTACGTATTTGGCTTAGGTTTGGCGAGTATGGGGATTAATTTATCGAGCATGGTTTTCAATATCGCTTTGATGCATCATGTTCAAGACGATTATCGATCAAGATTTTTCACGCTGTTATTTTTTATTGAAAATTCTATGGTGCCAGTTAGTTTGATATTAGCCGGATATTTGATTGATCAATTAGGCGTTGTTCGTTTTTTTTCGGCGATTGGGTTTTTATTGCTGTTAATATCTCTACTATTTTTTTATTTCAAAACTTTTTGTTGTCTGCAGGATTTTTCTCAGGATTGGATGCTTTGTGAGAATGAAATGTAGCGAAAATGTAACTATTCAGCGCGATCTTGATGATACAAGAACGTTCAAATTTTGGATGATTTTTGACGAAAAATCGATGAAAAAAGGGGCTAAAATATGAGCGTTCCTTGGAAAATACTGAATAGTTACGTGCAAATAATGATTGAAATTCGAGGGAAACAAAACAGATTAAATCGCAACTGGATGGCGATTTTTGCGCTGAAAAGCGAGAGCAAGGTGAATTTATCAAGGGATTTTTATAAATTTACAGAATATTAAACTGGATAATTATTTAGAGCTATATGTGTTGATCGCTATTTATAGCGATCGTTCACCTGAAGGCGCTGAATGATTATTGTAAGAGTTAGTGGAGGTTCGTTATGCATGAAAATTCAATGGATCAAAATATTGATCATGATGTTGTTGAAGTTATGGTTCCTGGTGTTGAGGGGGTATTGCCAGATTGGGGCGCATTGGGCTGCGGATCTCAACATCACACCTGATACAGGGATAGTAACTATTCACCGTGATCTTGACATGCAAGAACGTTCATATTTTGGATGATTTTTCGTCAAAAACACGAATTCGCAGTTTGTTATGGTATGCAGCGAATCACGCTATTATCCTGCTGTCATTTGCGAGGACCGCTAGCGACGAAGCAGAATCAAAAAAACTGGATTGCTTCGGGCATACCTCGCAGCACTCGGGGTCGCAATGATGGTATGAAAAAGTGCGAAACTCGTGAAAAAGCAACAAAATAGGGACGTTTCTTAAAAGTACTGAGTAGTTACGAAGTTATTAACGATCAAGAGTCGACTTAAGAATAGGGTTTGGTGTCAGCAAAAATGTATCGAGGATTTTGCTCACCCAATTACAAGAGGTTTTGCTATGGGCATCAAAAATTGGCCGGAACAAGAACGACCGAGAGAGAAATTATTATCAAAGGGCGCGTCGACTTTATCAGATGCAGAATTGATTGCGATTTTTTTACGATCAGGAGTGAAAGGCAAATCTGCTTTAGATATGGCTCGAGATTTACTGAAGCAATTTGGCAGTTTGCAAAAGTTGTTTCATGTGACGTCCGATGAATTTTGTTATTTCCCCGGATTAGGCCTCGCGAAATATACCGAACTTCAAGCAATTTTAGAGTTGATTCGCCGTTATTTATTCGAGTCAGCGCAAATGAGTGATGCGATGGCGCACGTGAGTGTCGTAAAACAATTTTTATCCGCGAAATTAGCTGGGATGGAACAGGAAGTGTTTGGCTGTCTTTTTTTGAACAATAAACACCGTATCATCGCATTTAAAGAATTATTTTACGGAAGTATCGATCGCTCTGAAATTTATCCTCGTGAAGTAGTGAAGGCTGCGCTAGCGCATAATGCGGCTGCTGTTATTTTTACGCACAATCATCCTTCGGGTGACCCGACACCGAGCGATGCCGATTTAACCGTGACGGAAAAATTAAAAACGGCATTGGCATTGATTGATACGCGTGTGTTGGATCATATTATCGTTGGCTCGAGTGGCTGTGTGTCATTAACAGAAGCTGGGTTTTTGTGAACGTGGAGTTGTAATTATTCAGTGCTTTCTAAACGTGAATTCGGAGTTTTTGTTTTGCCAAAAAAGCGGTCAAACGGTTAGAGGATTTTGTCATTGCGAGATATGGCTGAAGCAGTTTTCTGTCATTGCGAGGAGCGTTAGCGACGAAGCAATCCAGTTTTTTGGTTCTATGTTGTTTTGAGTGGGTAAGGCCGTCATCCCGCGGCTTGACCGCGGGATCCAGGAGCAACATGACAATGCAGAAAGCACAATATATAGAGAAAA
>Ga0154602_148_pt1 | contig 15327 bp, 14 predicted proteins | sample RifGroF2_FD_116031 | JGI IMG/M metagenome (GOLD analysis project Ga0154602, IMG submission 116031) | Gammaproteobacteria bacterium GWF2_41_13 | reverse complement strand
AAAGACCGCTGATTCTATACATTCCCAACACCTTGTCAACTACTTTCTCGGAATTTTTTTCATTCAAAATTGGGTCTAAAAGTAAAGGGCAGGTCGCTCGCCAAGAAATAACAATATAGACCATAAAAATCATTGCCGCAAAAAATGATCACAAAAACAGTCTTACAGCAAAGCAGCCTTAATAATTCTTAATTTCCCCACTTGAATAAGGTGAGTTTTTCCTGCATAAAATTTTAAGGCGGTGTCTACAATTCGCACTCCATCAATCCGAACAGCACCTTGCCTAACCATCCTCATCCCGTCTGACGAACTAGAAACCAATCCCGTTTCTTTCAATAAATTTCCAATTAAAATCCCCGATTCTCCTGTGGAAATTTTTTTCTCCTGAATGGTTTGCGGCAATACGCCTCTTTGAAATCTTTCCACAAAATCAACATGCGCTTTTTCTGCTACTATTTTATTATGAAAACGCTCGATAATTTCTTTTGCTAGCCGAATTTTCACATCTCGCGGATTCAGTCCTGCACGAACCTCTGCTTTCCATTGCTCAATTTCTGCCATTGGCCTAAAACTTAACAGCTCCAAATATCGCCACATTAATTCATCAGAAATTGACATCAATTTCCCAAACATTTGATCAGGCGATTCACTAATGCCGATGTAATTATCCAGTGATTTAGACATTTTCTTGACGCCATCTAATCCTTCTAATAAGGGCATCATCAAAACAATTTGCGGTTTTTGTTTGTAAATTTTTTGCAGCTCTCGGCCCACTAATAAATTAAATTTTTGATCCGTTCCACCCAATTCAATATCGGCATTTAGCGCAACAGAATCATACCCTTGCACCAATGGATACAAAAATTCATGAATGGCAATCGGCTGCCCGCTGGCGTAACGTTTACTAAAATCATCTCGCTCTAACATACGCGCAACGTTATAGGTTGACGCGAGCTGAATCATATCGGCTGCTGTTTTTTCACCCATCCATGCTGAATTAAAAACAACCTTTGTTTTCTGGGGGTCCAAAATTTTAAATACTTGCGATTGATAAGTTTCTGCATTCTTTAAAATTTCCTCTCGGGTCAGCGATTTGCGCATCACATTTCTACCCGTCGGGTCACCAATCATAGCCGTGAAATCGCCAATCAAAAAATAAACGTCGTGACCCAATTCTTGAAATTGCCGCATTTTATTCATTAAAACCGTATGCCCCAAATGGATATCAGGCGCCGTTGGATCGAATCCAGCCTTAATGCGCAAAGGGCGATTTTCTTTCAATCGTTCTTTCAACTCTTCTTCTACTAAAATTTCAACAACGCCACGTTTTATTAAATCTAATGACATTAACTACCCTCTTATTTTTTCCTACAACAGGCACATCGCGTCTCACCTTCCACCAGCAATGATTGCTCGAACTGTCGAGCTATATCGCAAACCGCCTTATTTTTTAAAAATTTTTCATGCCATGCTCGACGGCGCATCAACAAATGAAGCGCTCTATATTCCACCAATCGCCAAAGCGATCGCCAATATTTTTTTCTCGCGAGATGTAAGGCGACATCTTTTCCATAATGTTTAGTATAAAACAAATGGTATGCTTTTTCCTTTCTCACGGTACGATCATAAAAATTTGCTGCGGCCTCGCTCGCGCCACCGATATGCTCGACAACCACATCCGGAAAATAAGCAATTTCATAACCTAACTTTCGAGCGCGCAAACAAATATCTGCATCTTCTCCGTATAAAAAAAATGCCTCATCAAAGCCTTGTAATTTTCGATACACATCTGCTGGAAACAGCATACTCGCGCCCAAAACCCAAGCAACTTCTCCAGGCAAATGCTGAAAAGGAGAATTGATGTTTTGCTCATCAGGATAATATTGTTTAGGTAATGTTTCTTTTTCTGCATCTTGCGTTGAAATAATTTTCGCACCCACAATACCTACTTGTGGATTTGCTCTGATAAAATCGATCAATCGTCGCAGCGCAAGTGAATCCACTAATTTCGCATCTGGGTTCAACAAAAACACAAAATCGCCTTTGGCTTGTTGAAATCCTAGGTTATTCGCTTTTCCAAAACCTAAATTTTCTGCACTCTCAATCACGCAAATACGATCATTCATTTTTTTTAAAATGACAGTTGTATCATCAGTACTGGCATTATCGACAACAATAATTTCATAGGAAATATTTTCTTGCATCAATACCGAATTCAAACAACCTTCAATATAAGAAGCGGCATGATAAGTAACAATTAAAACGCTAACATCCACGATCGAACCCTCTTTCTTTCATTAAATCATTGATCAAATGAACAAACAACTCATATTCAAATGTACCGAACTTCCAATTCTGCATCCATCGATTTAAATCGCCGTTATATGCGGCCAAAAATGCGTTTTTTTTAGCATAAAAACGCATCGCATCTAAATCGATAACGATTGGCTGCTGGCCAACTGATAAAATAAAATTCGTTGCCTTCAGATCACGATGCGCTATTCTTGCTTCAGCAAAACATTTTAAGATTTCAATCCACCGCTTAGCCACCAACACTTTTCCTAACGATTCACTCGATGATCGAAAATAAGATAACAATAGTTCGCCCGATTGATATGCGCACAAAAAATAAGCTTCTCGACGAAAAAAACCTAACCAGCGTTTTTCATAATACGCAATCGGTTTCGCTGTTGGAATTCCGAGCAAATCCAATACATTGGCATTCTGCCATGAGCGCGCTGCTCGACTGATAAACAATCCTTTTGTAAGACCATGCCAAACATTTTTAATATTATATCGTTTAACAATGACGCTCTGTTCCTTCAGCTTGATCTTTGCGACGGTGCAAGTGTGCCCTCCTTTGACAATACTTCCTTGCATTAAATAGGCATCAGGATTTTTTAAAAACGCTTGCAACGATTCTGAATTATCTGCCTCGCGATAAGCCCATCTGGCATGAAAATCATGATGCGCCACAATCCCCTTGCAATTTCTAAAACATCGTTTAATCATATTTTGCATACGTTGTCTGCGCGCTCGAAATAAGTAGATCTGCATCTTATTTTGTAAACGCTGATCAAACGGCCATTGACGTAATTCACAATATTGCTTGAAAAGATCGGCGATTATCGCATGGTGACGAATAGGTAATTGCGCATACAGCAGAACAAGGTTTGCGATACTTTTGCGTCGTGACAATGCTTTCCGAAAAACCCAAGCTCGTTTCGCATCAGCCACATCCACAATATAAACCCCATTGGCCGCAATCACAAAATTATTGGGATGCAAATCAACATGATAAATACCGGCCTGGTGTTGCTTCGCAAAAATCAATTGAAGTGGTTGCAATATCTTTTTAAGCGCCGCCTCATCATGACCTTGCCAAACTGCATCCAAATCTATGATTGCATCAATCCATTCAAAAATAACAACCCACACGCCTTCAATTTGCGTGGGCCCCTCATACAAAACCTTTGGCACGAAAATACCGGCTTGCCTCAGTGCACGAGCGCCTGCCGCCTCCCGATCAACATGCCGTTTTGCAAAATGAGAGAAAAATAGCTTTGCAACAGCGGGTTTCGACTGCCACTGTCCTTTCATCACTATGCGTTTACACGGCATTACCCGTAAAACATACTCACAAACAACCTCACGCTCATCAATAGGAATCGAAAAATGCGTTACCTTATTAGCGATAAATAACTTGAGCTCATCTAACGTATGTAAAGATTGTTGAATCATGATGATCGAGCCGCCGATTGCACATTTTGTTGATGAGTTTTTCGATATAGCGCCATTGCACGCGACTGAACCGCCTGCAACAAACTTTTGTTCTGAGAAAGAACTGTTCGAAGCGGCGCTCTAAAATAGTATTTTAAAAATCTTAATAAATCCTTTTGGGTAAGCCCAATATCCATGCTTGAAAAATAAAGACCCGCAATATCTTTAATGCGCCATCGAACGGGTATTTTTTTTCGTCTTTGCATACGATGCAAATCGATTAAATAAAGTTGAAAATGAGCATCATACGGGCGTTTAATTAAAAAATGGCATAAATAAAAATCGCGATGATTCAATCCCGCCTGATGCAAAGCGTAAGCTATCTGCGCAACAGATTGGATGAGTTTCAACTTCAATAAAAAGCGAGGCGGGTTTTTCTCCCAAGGTGCGCAAAATGATTCCAGGCTTTCAACTTCAGTTAATTCTTCGGTTACTAAAAACGATTGCTGCTGTGCTGGGTTAGCTCCACGACGGCCGTAACCAACAATCTCCAACGTTGAAATACCCAGTTTCTTTACGGCTTGAATGGCTTGCCATTCCGTTTTCGCGCTTAAAATCGGGGGACGGAATTGGATTAAATTTTTAAAAATCTCTTTCCAACCCACGCCAAAATGCTGCTTGATATAAAAGTGCCGGCCGCCTCGTTCAAAGCGTAATGTCCTGCGCCCTTCTTTATCACGAAAAATTTCTCCCTGAATGGACATGAGCTGGTCAAATATCGGTAAGTTGAATCTTCGCGAAGATTCAACAAACAATAAATTTTGAAAATCCGGACGTAAATATAATTCCATCACCCCTTCCCCTCTGCTGCAATCAATGCGGCGGCGCGATCGGCCAGTGAATAAAAATCAGTTTTCTTCGCGTAATTTAATGCATTTTCACGCCACGCCACCCAATCACTTTGAGCATCCAACATCTGCTGCAGTACCTCGTTCAATTGAGATTGAGAGAATGGCTCCGACAAAATCATACCCGCTTGCGCTGCGCGAATGTGATAGGCATAGCCACACACAGCTGTTGTTAAAACGGGTAAGCCCGCTGTTAGCGCCTCAATCAGCACCATGCCGGCTGCTTCGACGCGCGCTGGATGAACCAATAAATCAGCGGCAATAAAATAATGATAAACAGCAGGACAATTACCTAGCCAGCGCACACGATGATCAACGCCTAATTGCGTCGCTAATTTAACATAATCTTTTTGACGTTTATTTTCACCAATCACACACAGCACGGCATTTTGCTGTAACGTTGAAAGAGCGCGTATTGCACGATCTAACCCTTTCGTATGAAAATGTGTTGCAACAAATAAAAGCATTTTGGTATCAGGCGATGATAAAGCGAGTGACTGACGAATACGCATTTTTATCGCTCGCATTTCCTCAATCGATAAAACGTTTTTCGCAATGCCGGCGGGCAATAAATAAAATTTATTTGCCGGCGTTTGATAGCAGCGTTGATACGTTTCTCGCTGCTGCTCTGTTAATAACAAAATTTTCGTCTTCGATGTCGAACAAAAAACGGCTTCTTCTAATTGAAGATAGTATCGATATCTCGGTAATAAACGATAAAAGAAACATTTCTTATCAAGACGCGCCTTTAAACAAACATCGCCCACAAAACAAATGTCGAGCCCAGGCATTTTATTAAATCCCACGACAACATCATATTGCCCTGTTTTTTTCAGCTGTTCGACATGTTGCGCAAATTGCATCGCCTTTCGATGATTACTCCACGCCTGAACAGGCACGCGAATAATCGTCACGCCATCCAAAAAATCGCCTTGCCAATCCATCGTATAAACATCAATGGTATGGCCAAGCCGCTGGGCCGCTAATATAATTTTCGCAAAATCGCGTTGCAAACCACCAAATGGAAAATAATTAAAAATACAAAAAGCGATTTTCATGTAAAAACAATTTACCCTATTTTAGTGAATGCGTTTTGATGTGCGGTTCAATCAAAGTATAAACCTGTTCCGCTGAAATCGCCGCCATACAATCCGAAGAAAAAGCCTTGTTTTTACAGCGCGGTTTCTCGCAGCAAACACAATTCGTCGGCGCAGCGAGCGTTATAACGTGCTCCCCTTGAATGCCAATTTTACTGATTTTCGTCGGGCCATATAAACTGATAATAGGTTTTCCAAGCGCGGCGGCCAAATTACCTAACCCTGTATCCATCGCTACAATAGCGGCTGCTTGTGCAATAACTTGTGCGATTTCGCCTAACGTCGTCCGCGGCAACACATGCACAGAGGCATGATCTTTCGCCAATCGTTCGGCACGCCTCCGTTCCTGTTCATTACTCCAGGGCATAAAAACCGAAAAACCTTCTCGTGTGAACAAATCGGCTAACTGACCCCAACGTTCATCTAACCAATGTTTACTTGACCAAGTGGTTCCATGCAAAAACAACACACTTTTTCGCGTAAGCCCAGATACGTAAAGTGATTGTTGCTGAGAACGATCCGCAGCAATAAATTGCATGATATTCAACCCATAGTCTGGCTTTGTATCTGGTACCGAATAACCCAACGCCTCAGCAAACAACCACCGCATACGCACAATAGCGTGTTGATTTAAATCAGCAAATACCTGTTGACCATAAAAAAAACGTGCCATTGATTCAGTCACAGAATTTTTATCGAATCCAATCACCTTGCTACCTTTCGCCAACTTCGCGATTAAGGCGCTTTTGATTAAGCCTTGCGCATCGATGATCAAATCATAGTTCGTTGCTCGAAGTTGATTTTTAAATTGGCGCCATTCGCCACTCGTAAAACAGCGCCACCACGATTTTCTCCATCGTCGAATAGCGACAGGAATAATGCGTCGAACGGCCGGATGCCAAACAGGCACTTCAGCAAAATTTTCTTCGACAACCCAATCAAAATGAATATCGGGAATTTGTTTTCGCGCATCCGACAGGGCCGGTAATGTATGAAATAAATCCCCTAAAGAGGATGTTTTGACAATCAAAATATTCATTAAACTCTCTGCAATTCTTCGATCGCGCTAAAAACCATTGTCGGGGTAATATCCGTTAAACAACGATAATGGCTTTCAGGGCACGTTCGCTCAAAACAAGGACTGCAATTTTTTTTCAGCCATAGAATACGCACCTGATGAGAAAGTGGCGGCGTAAATGTCGGGCTTGATGATCCATAAATAGCCACCAATGGCACATTCAATGCAGCAGCAATATGCATGAGTCCTGAATCATTACACACAACAGCATCGACTGTCGACAACAACGCCATCACATCCGACAAAGTCGTTTGTCCAATTAAATTCACGCAGCGTTCTTGCGTCATCTGTTGGATAGTATCGGCGGCGACCCAATCCTCTTTTGCACCCAATAACCACACTTGCCAACCTTCATCTAAACAACGATTCGCCAACGTAGCGAAATGTTTGCTCGGCCAGCATTTTGCTGGACCAAATTGCGCACCAGGACACAACGCTAATATTTTTCGGCGATCTTTTTGCAAGTGAAATCTTTGCTGCGTCTCTTGCGCTTCCGATTCGATTACAACCAATTTTGGCCAAGGCGGATCGATAGGTAATGCTGCACCAGCGGGCAATCCCAAAGCCATAAATCGTTCAATCATCAAGGGATATTTTTCCTTGTCGAGCATGCGCAAATCATTAATCAATCCATATCGCATTTCGCCTCGCCAACCAATTCGATGAGGGATTTTTGCAAACCAAGGAATCAACGCTGATTTGAATGAATTCGGCAAAACAATAGCTTGACGATACAATTGTTTTCGCAAAGCCTTTCCGAGTCGATAACGAGCTCGCAACCCCAATTGTCCGTGAGTTAGCGGCATACTGTATATTTGCCTCACTTCCGGCATATGCGTTAACAAAGGTCTTGACCAATCTGGCGCTAATACATCGATCTGGAGGGCAGGATCGCGTTGTTTCAGTAATCGATATAAACACTGCGACATAACCATATCGCCAATCCAAGCGGGACCCACAATAAGCATATTATTTTCCATGTGATTTCCGTACGGTAAATACTTCTGTCAGACGCACAATCAAACTAGCACCTGTCACCAAAATATCATCATTAAAATCATATTGGGGATCATAAAGCGCTGCCGTCCTTCCATTACCAATACCAATAACGGCGCCAGGTCTCTCTCTCATAAAATAAGCCGCGTCTTTACTGATCATCAATTTAGGCTGATATTCCTGCAGGCCAGCTTCCCCCATCAATTTTTTAGCTACTTCTCGCACAAATTTAACGGATCGCTCTTGATTAATCGCCGCTGGACAAACAACGCGATAGCTAATCGTTGCTTGCACATGATAAGCTTCTGTTAATTTACCAATCAAATAATCCAAATGTGCCGGTAACCATTTTTCGCTATCCGGCGCTATCGATCGCACAATGGCTTTCAATTCGGCAGTCTCAGGAATATGCGTAAAATTATCCCCGGCCATTAAGCTATTCATGCTCACTAACAAAGGATTACTCGAATCAATTGATGTCGCAATTAAACTATCTAATGAATGAATAATCGCCGATGCGGCTAGAATCGGATTACAAGAACCTCGCGAGAAAATGTTACATTGATTATGCGCTGATAAATGAATGAGTAACTCGCCCAACGCAGCCAAACGTGGCCCGGCACTGATGGCAATTTGACCCGCCGGCAAAGCGGGATAATTTTGTAAAGTGTAAATTTCCTGAATGCCGAAATGATCTAGCACACCCCCTTCAATCATCGACTGAATACCTAGTCCATCGCTTTCTCCCGGACAAAAAATGAAAACCACATTATTTTTAAAGTTTCTCTCTTTAGCAAGATATTGGGCTGCGCCCAAAAACATAGCCACTTCCCCGTCATAGCCTAAGGCATGCATACATTTTGGATGGACAGAACCATATTTAATCGCATCATTTTCTTCCTGAATCGGCTGTCCCTCCATGGCAGCGACCAAACCAATTGCCGGGCGTTGCTCTTCATTTTTCCGCAAAATACCAATAACAGCTTGCTGCTGGCCATAATTTTCAATGACCTCATCAAAATGAAATCGTCGAAGCAATTCAGCCACTTTACTGACAGTACGTTGCAATTGAGAAGCGGGCTCAGGGTGCTGATGAATATCATGCCGCCAACGCATCATATCCGTACGTAGCGCGGTCATTTCACTTAAAACTGTCATATTAAAATTCCTCTTTAGTACAGCAACCCTCTTTGCTCGAGAGAGACACGTCATTCTATAGAAAATTTACGTCTACACGCAATCAAAAGGTCGATTTTTGTTATAGCCTCATACGACATCGGAGATTTTGTATTTATAGTCATAATTCACCGCGATCATGACGACACAAGAATGTTCAGATTTTGGATGCTTTTTGACGAAAAATTGATGAGAAAGCGGAGTGTATAAATGATACATGAGCATTTTGAAGAGATTTTTCGTCAAAAAGCGCCAAAATAGGGGCATTCCTTAGAAAGCACTGAACAGTTACTATTTATATTTCATCGAAAGCCAGTTAAAGTACGCTAAAAAAAGGGTTCACCTCCATGCCTTGCCTTACGGTATACACAGATGCACCAAACTATTGCGATGCGGCAAAACAGCTCGCACAGCAACTGAACCTTCCCTTTCTTTCTAAAGGCACTTATCCTGCTGATGATTTGCTCTGTTTAAACGAATCGGGACTATTTATTACAATTCAACGGCAACAAATCGCAAAACCCTTTCGCGTTGATTTCTCAGAAACAACTCTCTTGCAACGCGCTAAAAAAGCAACACCCTATAACGAGCTCATCGCAAAAGCGATAGGCAAGAACAACAAAAGCGTTTTAGATGCAACGGCCGGCTTTGGTTATGATGCCTTTTTATTAGCTTCTCTGGGCTACTCAATCACACTCGTTGAGCAGTCTTTGATTGTCAGCGCATTATTGGCTGACGGTTTGAATCGAGCAAAACAAAACAAAACACTTGAGCCAATCATTCAACGCATGCGACTCATCACTAACAACAGTATCGATTATCTCAATACATTAACCTCCAAACCCGATGTAATTTATCTTGACCCCATGTTCCCTGTCTCGAAAAAAACAGCGAAATCAAAAAAAGAAATGCAAATTTTGCAATCTCTCATCGGAGGATCTCAGGAAAGCCATTTGCACTTGCTATTGAAATCCGCTCGACAATGCGCTAAAAATCGTGTTGTCGTTAAACGTCCTCGTATTAGCAAGCCTTTGTGCGACATTACCCCCTCTTTTTCATTCAATGGAAAAGCCATTCGCTTCGATGTTTATTTGCACCATTCTGACAAAATGCAGAATACCTCTATGAAACAAGCCTCACGACGCGGCATCACGCCCTCCCATCCTCAATTTTCAATCCCCAATCCTCAATCCTCATGACCATCCCTTTATCCTGTTACATTCATATCCCTTGGTGCATTCGAAAATGCCCCTATTGTGATTTTAATTCTTACGCCATCACATCCTGTTTGCCGGAACAACAATATCTAGAAGCGTTAAAACAGGATTTAACTATCGATGCGCCCCTTGTGCAAAACGGCAATCTAATCAGTATTTTTATCGGCGGCGGCACTCCCTCGGTCTTCTCGGCAAAAACAATCGCTCAATTACTGGATCATATTCACCAGCAGTTTTCTTTCGATCCTCACATTGAAATCACCCTCGAAAGCAATCCTGGAACACTAGATAAAAAAAAATTACGTGGGCTACGCTCAGCGGGCATTAATCGATTATCTATCGGCATTCAAAGCTTCCAAGATAATTCGCTTCGCCAACTCAACAGGATTCACTCGGCAAAAATAGGCCAACAAGCAATCAAAGACGCGTTATGGGCCGGTTATCAAAACATCAACATTGATTTGATGTATGGCCTCCCTCATCAAACGCTCGACATGGCACTCCGTGATTTAACTCTAGCAACAGAATATCCTCTGACACACTTGTCTTGGTATCAATTAACACTTGAACCCAATACGCTCTTTGCCACCCACCCCCCCATCTTGCCCAACGATGAAATCATTTTCGACATACAAGAAGCAGGATACGCCTTATTAAAAAAAGCCCATTATCAGCAATATGGAATTTCTGCTTTTTGTCAGACCGGTTATTCTTGCCTGCACAATATGAATTATTGGCAATTTGGAGATTATCTCGGTATCGGCGCCGGCGCCCACAGCAAACTCACAAAACAAACAAATATACCGCTCGCAAATGAAACTTCAGGGATTGACACAAATAGACCCGAGTATTTTGGTTTCTCGGCGAGGCAGCGAGGAGAGAGCAACAGGCATGCATCAACAATACATGACTGTTGCGAACAACGACGCCAACAAAGCCGAAAACCAAAAGACGAAGGGTATAATCGCACACGCATCATCCGCTCCCATAAGCTGGATCGTCCCGAAGATTATTTACAGGGGCTCCAAACTCATTCTTTTATAGCGGATACAAGAACTTTAACAGATCAGGAAATTCCTTTGGAATTTATGATGAATGTCTTACGACTCAAACAGGGCGTGCCGTTAAATTATTTTCAAAAACGAACGGGTTTACCTTTCAGCATGATTCAAGAAGCTCTCAAAAAAGCACAAACAGAAAAATTTATACGTCAAAATACCAAACGCTTATGCCCAACAAAGCATGGTCAATTATTTTTAAATGACTGCCTGCAGATTTTCATGCCCTAAATGCGTAGCCGCACAGATGGTACAAGAACGTTCAGATTTTTAGCCTGCCATTGATTGCTCAATAGCATCAACTCCTTTTGGCATCTCAGCGGTCAAAAGACGATGGCCGGCCTTTGTAATCAGCACCATATCTTCGATACGAACACCGATATTCCACCATCGTTTGTCAACATTCTCCATACCGGCTTTAATATAAAGACCCGGTTCTGCTGAAAGCGTCATCCCAGGTTGCAGGAGACGCCATTGTCCTTCTACCTTATAGCTACCGACATCATGACCATCGAGTCCCAACCAATGACTAAAACGATGCATATAAAATGGAAAATAGGCTTCTTGTTCAATCAACCCATCCACACTTCCCTTCAACAAACCTAAATCACATAATCCTTCCGTCAACACACGAATAGCCGCTGTTTGCGCTTGATTCCAAGGATTACCTGGCTTCATACAAGCCAATCCGGCCGCCTGCATTCGTAACACCAATTCATAGATCATTTTTTGCTCTGCAGAAAATTTCCCATCAGCCGGATAAGTCCGCGTCATATCAGAACCGTAATAAAAATATTCACATCCTGAGTCAATCAGCACCAAATCACCTGAGCAAATCTGGCGATCATTCGCGCGATAATGCAAAATACAGCTGTTTTTTCCGCTCGCAATAATCGTCCCAAAAGTTTCTTCGCGCGCATTCTGTCGTGTAAATTCATGGATCAATTCCGCTTCGATTTCATATTCATATCGCCCTGTCTGGCATAATTTCATCGCGCGCAAATGGGCTTCTGCATTGATCGATGCAGATTTTTCAATCAACTCAATTTCTTCTGCGCTTTTGATCAGTCGCATTTCATGCAAAATGGATTCTATATTAATGATTTGATAAGGGGCATTTAATCCACTTCGAATTTGAGAGCGGATTTCATAAAGCCATTGATCGAGCTGTTGGTCATACTGCGGGTAGCGCCCAAAAGCATAATAAAGATATTTCGCTTGTGATAACAAAATCGGCATTTTTTCATTTAATGAATGCACCGCATGCGCTTCGTCAGCACCCAGTTGTTCAATTGCTCCCGTCTGTCCTAACCGATAACCAAACCATTGTTCAAAATGCGGATCCCTCACCCGATTGAATAAAATAAATTTTTCCTGGCCATCCGTTTTTAAAAAAATGGCGACCGCTTCGGGTTCATTAAATCCCGTGAGATAATAAAAATCACTATTCGGACGAAAAGTAAAATATTCATCGCCGTTACGCAAATGCTCTGGCGCTGTAAAAAGCACAGCAATACTGTTCGGTAACATATTCGCAAATAATTGCTGTCGCCTTTCTTTAAAAATGGACTGCGGTAACACGTTTTTTCTCTATTATGTTTAATCTTAATCGCTAGCTTAACCTCATTCCGCATATTTTAAAAGCATGAGCCCGCTTACAATCAGGGATATTTTAAATAAAATGAATAATACTTCTGACTAAAAAAGTAAGTTCTCCCGCTGAGATCATGACGATACAAGAACGCGCCTTCGATCATGGTAAGTAGTTGCCTGAAAAAAATGCTTTTACTCTCTCCTGTATGCAAGCATAATAAGCAACGTTCGCAATCAACCAAAGAGGATTATACTCATGGATTTCGCTGGGCATTTCATTTCGTCGCTCGTCAAGTTGTGTTTTGATTTAGCTATCCTGTTATTTGTATTGCGTATTTTAATTCAGCGCGTTGACATCGACGTGCTTAATCCCGTCGCACAGACTATTATGCGCTGGACACAAAAACCCCTGCGTTTTCTGCAAAAAATTCCTCATATCGCACAGCTCGATACGCCTGCTATTCTTTTTGTGTTTTTACTTAATTTCGTCAAAATCATTTTAATCACTATCTCCGTTGGAAAGTTTCCCTCTCTGATCGGATTAATCATCTGGACAATCGGCGATTTATTCAGCCAATTATTAACACTCTATTTTTATTTGATTTTAATCGGCGCATTACTTTCGTGGTTCGTTCCCGTTCACCAAACCCCGATTATTTTCGTCATACATAAAATCACGAATCCATTATTTTCGCGCGCCAGAAAAATCATCCCGCTCATCGGTAACATCGATTTTTCGCCTATCGTTATTTTGCTCCTTCTGCAATTAATCTCCAGTTTATTAATATCTCCCATTATTCAGTTAGGAGTTACACTTGCGCTCAGATAATTTTTATCACTGGGAAAAAGAGAATTTAATCGTGCAAGTCCATGCACAACCCCGAGCAAAACGAGACGAAATCGCGGGCGTTTATGACCATGCTTTGAAAGTTCGAATTAAAGCACCCCCTGTTGATGGGAAAGCGAATGATTATTTATGTCGATTTTTAGCCGATCAATTTGAAGTACCCATTCGGCAGGTTATTTTAAAAAGTGGCGAACACGATCGGAAAAAACGATTTCAAATTCATGCGCCCCAAAAATTACCCAAAGAAATTTCTGCTGATGACAAACAAAATCGTACTCGCTAGTAACAACGAAAACAAAATCAGAGAAGTGCGACATTTTTTTGAACCATTATCCATTGAAGTCGTCCCCCAAGCCTTATTCCAGTTACCTGCCGTTGAAGAAACGGCACTAACTTTCGTCGAAAACGCTTTAATTAAGGCGCGAAACGCTTGCCAAGCAACCGGTCTGCCCGCCATAGCGGATGATTCTGGATTAGAAGTCGATGCGCTCAACGGCAAACCCGGCGTTCATTCGGCGCGATTTGCAAATGCTCAGCTGGGTTCTAAAGAATATTGTCGACGCCTCTTAGAAGCGCTCATTAATGCCCCTCCAGAAAAGCGCACAGCACGTTACCGCTCGGTTATTGTCTTGCTACGGCACACAGAAGACCCCTCACCTATCATTGGACAAGGTGTATGGGAAGGTATTATCGCGCATACACCAACAGGCGTTAATGGTTTTGGCTTTGACCCCGTATTTTTTCTGCCGAATCAACATTGCACGGTCGCACAATTAACGCTTGAAGAAAAAAACAAACTGAGCCATCGAGGCTTGGCGTTAAGAGATTTAGTTCGACAAATCGCCTCGTTATAGTAATTATTCACCGCGATCTTGATGATAAAAGAACGTTCAGATTTTGGATGATTTTTGGCGAAAAATCGATGAGAAAGCGGAGTGTACACGGGAGCACATGAGCATTTTGGAGAGATTTTTCGTCAAAAAGCACCAAAACAGGAGCGTTCCTTAGAAAGCACCGAATAGTTACTCGTTATAAAACAATTTTTTCAAACCGCTCAACATCAACCAATCCACGATCGGTAATTTTTAAACTCGGAATGACAGGCAATGCTAAAAAGGCAAGCGTTAAAAAGGGCTCTTTTAAAGAGCACCCCATTTGATAGATGAATTGCTTAAGCTTCTCTATTTTCGCCAATACTTGATCGGTATTTTCATGCGTCATTAACCCGCCTAACGGCAAAGCCAAAGACAGTATTTCGCCTTGACCATTTACCGCTGAAAGCCCACCGTTTTCTTGAATCAAACAATTCGCGGCTTGCGCCATACACTCATCGTCAACACCTACAACAATCAGATTATGCGAATCATGTGCCACGGTACTCGCAATTGCCCCTTCTTTTAATCCAAATCCTTTAACAAACCACACCGTGTAAAATCCTGAACGATGATGTCGATCAAAGACGGCTATTTTTAAAATGTCTTTTGAAAGATCTACCTGGATTTCGCCATTTTTGACCGGCAATTCAAGCGTTAATTTTTCTGTGAGAATTTGATCAGGAATAATACCGATGACAGGAACCCTTTGCGTATCTGCGTCTCTTGAGCACGCACGAATTTGGAACTGATCGGCCGAACAAT
>Ga0154602_147_pt1 | contig 16110 bp, 17 predicted proteins | sample RifGroF2_FD_116031 | JGI IMG/M metagenome (GOLD analysis project Ga0154602, IMG submission 116031) | Gammaproteobacteria bacterium GWF2_41_13 | reverse complement strand
GATGATGTTTACCGATTCGCCGTCGATTCGGGATGTGATTTTATTTCCACATATGCGAAGGGAATGATTTTTCGTCAAAAAGCGCCAAAATACGAGCGTTTCCTAGAGAGTGCTGAGTAGTTACCACACTCGCAGGAACGTTCTTGCATCGTTGCGATTTTTCTTAGATGACACACTTTGTGAGTTTAAAAGAAACATCTTTTTTTGTTTGTGTGGGTCGTTTGGCCATATCCGGGATGACAAAGCGTACGCTGATGCGATGTCGACCGGCGCTAATTTCCGGGTATAATTTTTCATCGGTAGGTAAAGTGACACGGATCAATTGTACAGAGGCTTGTGGATCAAGACTGGCATGATAAAAACCGTTGATAGCAACGGTTTCTACGGGTTCTGCGCTGTCGCGAACAATTTTCAATAATAGCGTTGTGGCATGCTGAATTTCCTCAGCATGTTTCATCCAGGTTTGAATTTGTTTTTGATGCGTCTCAGCCGATTGATTTAACCAATAAAAATAGTGAGGCGCATCAATACAAGAATCTCCACCCGGACTCATTAAGTATTGTCTTAAAGACGCTAAAAATTCATTTTCACGGAGAACTTGCGCAATTTTCCCCGGGGTGCGCAAAAAATATTGACTAAGACGTTTGAGTTCTCCTATCTGGGCTATCAGTGTTTTCCGATTGATAGGAGAGGGACTCGGTGGTATTTGTGTAAGCACCGTTGTTAATCGTGTAAATTCTTGGGTTAATTTTGATTTTAAATCAGGACGATCGAGTAAATTGAGTAAATCAATTATCAGTTGCATGATGGTTTGTGTATGCCGATCCGAAGTTGACGAAAGATAAAAGGCTAATTGGTTTAATAAATGTTCCAAACGGATAATGACACGAATCAGTTCATTCAAAGGTTGTTCGTAAATAATTTCCTTATTTTTTATCATGAGAATCCTCACATCCTGCTTATGGCTAATGTTGGCTTACGATATGTGCATTATTGTACCGGTGTTTTTTGTGAGCGTCTGTAATTTTTTTTATTTACAGTTTTAAAACTTTTTTAACGAAAGGTAAGGTCAGTTTATGCTTTGCTTCTAAAGAGGCGCGATCGAGCACGTCCAGCGCCTCAAATAAAGCGCCAAGGTTTCGAGGGTGTCGATGTAAAATAAATTGAGCGATTTCTAAAGATAACTCAAAGCCTCTTGCTTTTGCGCGTTCGATGAGCGCTTTCATTTTTTCGTTATCAGTCAGGTGGTGCAATTGATAAATGATCCCGGCGGATAATCGTGAGGTGAGATCGGGTAGCGTTAATTCAAGTAATTGAGGTGGTTTACGCGCGGCAATAATGAGTCGTTTTTTCGCATCGATGATACGGTTGAAACAATGGAAAAAAGCTTCCTCCCAATTGCGTTTTTGTGCGATTTGATGTAAATCATCGATGCAGACGAGATGAGCGGACTCAAGGTTTTCAAATAGGGTCGGATTGAATGTGGATAAATCCGCCAGAGGGATATACATCGTGGTTAATTTTTTTTGTGAAGCGGTATGGCAACACGCTTGCAATAGATGGGTGAGGCCGACTTTTTCTGGCCCCCAAAGATAGAGAAAATGCTTGCCGCGTCCGGTTGCAGTATGGTGTAACGCCGTTAATATTTCACGATTATTGCCGACATAATAATTGGACAAAGTTTTAGGGTCTTTGAGTGCAAGTGCTAAAGTGAGTTGTTGTGTTTCAGGCATAACAATTTTATTCCTATCTTATAGGATGCGGATAGTTCACTATTTTAAGTTTATCTTGTGGTGGTAAAAACGCAATGTTTAAGCGTAATGGGGTTTCTTTTTTATCTCGCATCCAGGGAATGAATAGTGTTTGCTGATCGATTAAATGCGGAAATCGTTGTGCCCAATCAGTGGGTTTATCATGAATGTCGCCCAACCATAAAAATAATCCGCCTTTTTTAGAAAGTTTTTTTTCGTCAATCCAAAAGCTCGATACAGGATCGGCATCCATATAAACCGTAGGTCGATCGATCGAATAAAACGATACAACGCCAGCATCAAATCGCGGACCGACGACATAGGAAAGTGTTGTATGATAGCGATCATGCCATTGTTGCGTGAGTTGTTGAGCGATGCGAGGCCCAGGGTAATTAGCACTGGAATTATCGCCGGCATTTATTAATGAGAGGGTATAACCGGCTAATAAGGCGAAAAATAGGCTATAAAATAAGATCAAAAATAATTTCCATGTTTTTTGTGTGAGAGTGGGTTGTGTAGCCGCTAATAACAATAATCCTCCCAGCGATAACAAGGGTTGTCCCCAACCAACATGTAAGGCCATGCCGGTCAATAAGGATAGCAAAACAACGAACGCAAAAGGCAGTACGCCCAGATAAATCAAAAAGCGCCATTGAAAAGAGGGTAAAATTTTTCTTTTAGTCAGGCGAGAGGATGACCCGATCATGAGCGTAGAAAATAAGATCAGTGGAGGAATGCAAGCGCCCAGATAAGATAATGTAAAATGTAATGGATATTGAATATGCATGAGCCAGTTTGTTGCGTGATGTGTTCGAGCAAACGCATAGGTAAGCGTGATGAAATGATGAGTTCTGAGCCAAAATACATGCGGTAAGATAATCGCTAAAAAAAGCAAACTAGCAAGGTACAGGCCGGATTTTTTAAGACTTTGACGGGCAGTCGAATCGATGATTAAAAATAAAGCCATCGGAATAAACAACATCACCACAAAATATTTTGCCATCATCGCAAGTCCCGAAAAAAGACCGACAGCTAGCCAGCTTTTTATCTTTTGTGATTGAATGGCTGTGTAAAAAAAATAAATGATTAATGCCCAGCCAGCGAGGAGTAAGGTGTTGTCATTAAAATCAATGGCATCGATGTTGTAATTGGTCATGAGTTCTAACAGTAAAACGGCGATGAGCGCATGGATAGGCGAAAGCATTTTTTTCCCTAGCTGGTATATCGCCCAAAAACAAGCGATAACACAACATTGCCCGAACGCGTAAATGAGCCAGCCACTTTTTCCGCCGAGAAAAACGGCCAGTTCGGTGAGCCATGCATTGAGGAAAGGGTTTTTATCGTAGCCTAAATATAATTGTCGACCCCAAGTTGTGCCTTCCATCGCGTCAAGCGGGAGCGTGTAGCGTAAAAAAGTGGGTAAAAGCGTCCAGCAAAAAAGATGGAGTGTGATGAAAATATAAAAAAGTCGATTAATGTTTTTTTCAGTCATGTGATGGGGCACTTGAAATAAGCGGGTTGGGGATTAGCGCTATCGGCAAATCATCAGGTTTTTCTTTTAGCCACTGATCTTTTCGATTGAGCGGTAAATAAAGAATAGTATAACGGTTAGCGACATCATTTTTGATGGGTTCAAAGAAATTTTCACCAATCAATAAAATTGTATCGGGTTGTGTCGCGATGAGCTGGGGAAAACTCTTCAAAATATTTTCTCGCGTTGGATGCGCATTCGTTTCTTCGGATGCTTTTTGAATATCGACAAGATGAGATGAATGCAAATAGAACGATAAATTGTTACGTGTATCTAGTAATACGAAATGCCACTGTGGCCAAGGTTTTGTTTTTTCGGCGGTTTGTCTGACGAGTTTGATGAATACTTCAGGTCCGCCGCCGCTGTAGGCGATCGGTGTTATGACGGCGAAGTATAATAATACAAGCCCATAAATGATTAACGCTGATTTTTTTGTGAAGCGATAAAGAGCCCCATTTTTTAAAAGGCTGGCTGAAATCCATTCAGCTGTTAATAAAATAGCAAAAGGCAAGATCGGCAAAATATAATAATCACGTCGTGAACCGCTGATGGTTAAAAAAACGAAAATAAAGACGGTTGACCAAAAAAACCAACGCTCGCCAGTCAATAATGTTCTCCATCGTTTTGGAAATGTAATCAAAGCAGGGATGAATAAAACCGTCCAAGGTAAGAGATAAGTCGGCAGATAAATGAAATAAACATAAAATGGCTCGACATGATCGAAAGGATGAATATAACGCAAGATGTTTTCCTGAAGAACTTCTCGTAACCCACTTTCGGTATAGCCGTGTGGGTTGATATAGGTCGAGATGGCAAAGGGGGTCACATAAAACAAGCCCGCAACGAGAACGGCCAGCAATAATTTTTTATTCAGATGTTTTTGCCAGGTGGATTGGTATAACAAATGCGGTAACAAGGCGATGAGAGTCAACGCCGGGGCGATCAATCCTTTAATGAGAGAGGCGACTGATAAAATCACGCAAAACACGAGGTAGGATAAAAAGCTGGTTTTATGTTGGTTTTTAAAGTACCAACAGACGGCCAGCATGATGCCTGCTAAATTGAGCATGTCGCTGTTGCCGACGCGCGACCAAAAAATAAAGTAATACGTTGTGATCAGTAACCATCCCGCGATTAAACCCGTCGAACGAGAAGATAATTTTTTTCCAATCGATACGGTGCATAAGACAACAATCAAGCCGGCGATTGCGCTTGGTAATCGAATGGCCCATAAATTGAGCGAACCAAGTAAATACGAAAAGCCAATGATAAACCAATAAGACAAGAGCGGTTTGTCGTAGTAAGGCACGCCGCCTAAATAAGGATGGAAAAAATCATGGCGTAACAGCATTTGTTGTGGAATGTTTGCCCAACGCCATTCTTGTGTCCAGAGTTCTTTCGCGCCGAGCAGAGCGAACAAAATAATGACAGCAGCTAGACACAACCATAATAAGCTCAAACGGTTATTCCAAAGCCAATCGGACTTATTTCTAGGTTGAGGTGATGAAGAAGGCATCATATTAAAATCCCAGTCATTAAAAATTGGCGAAATGATTACTGGGATTGAGGTGAAGGTCAAGAGAGATATTGTTGCATGGAATTATATTTGCCATGATCAGGAGGAGGCAAAAATGTGTTTCCTTTGCGTTCAATCGAGAGATTACTTTTTTTTATGTTTAGACTGTCTGGCTTTGGTCATGGCAATCGCAATCGCTTGTTTTTGTTTGGCTTCCTGTGGCGTAATCCCCCGTTTTTTAGCAAGCGTTGAGATTCCTTTAGCGCGAGTCTTAGAAGGCTTTGTATCCATCAACTCTTTAATGTTGTCAGATATAATTTTTTGAGAAGACCCCGATTTTAATGGCATATAATTCACTCTCCTTAGTGTTGAATGAGATCATAGAGTAAATCTAATTTTTATGCTTGTCTAGGAGGCGAGTCCATTGATAACATGGCAACTATTCAGTGCTTTTTAAGGAACATCCAAAATCTGAACGTTCTTGTATCATCAAGATTGCAGTGAATATTTACAAATGAAGAGGAAAATCGATGTTATCACAAGCTGTTTCTATCTTAGAAGTACTTGCCGGCAAAATGGCGATGGGCGCTGAAGTGGTTGTGCAAGGATGGGTGCGTACGCGCCGCGATTCGAAGGCGGGGATTTCTTTTTTGGCGGTTACCGATGGATCTTGTTTTCATCCCTTGCAAATTATCGCACCGAATACGTTGCCGAATTATGAATCCACGGTTTTACATTTGACGGCCGGTTGTGCCGTACGTGTAACAGGGACTCTATCGGCTTCTCCCGCGAAAGGTCAGGCGGTTGAGGTGCAGGCGACGGATATTGAATTGATAGGCGATGTGGAAAATCCAGAAACGTATCCGATTTCTCCAAAGCATCATACGGTCGAATATTTGCGTGAATATGCGCATTTACGTTCTCGTACGAATTTGATAGGGGCTGTCACGCGCGTGCGCGCATCACTTTCGTATGCGATTCATCGATTCTTCCACGAGCATGGTTTTTATTGGTTGCCGACACCGATTATCACGACGAGCGATTGTGAAGGGGCAGGGCAAATGTTTCGCGTGACGACATTGGATTTAGCGCATCTGCCTAAAACGCCCGAAGGCCAGATCGATTACGCGCAAGATTATTTTGGTAAAGAGTCGTTTTTAACGGTGTCTGGCCAATTGAATGCCGAATCGTATGCGATGGGTTTATCGAAAGTATATACCTTTGGCCCGACATTTCGTGCGGAAAATTCCAATACCAGTCGACATTTATCAGAATTTTGGATGATCGAGCCGGAGATGGCTTTTGCTGATTTAAATCAAATTGCTGAATTGGCCGAAAATTTGTTGAAATTTATTTTTAAAGTGGTGTTGCAAGAGCGTCCTGATGATATGACGTTTTTTGAGAAGCAAGTGGATGCTAAATGTATCGAACGATTGGACCATTTTATTCATGAGCCGTTCGTCCATTTGGACTACACGGAAGCGGTTGAGATTCTATTGAAAGCGAAAAAGAAGTTTGAATTCCCGGTGCATTGGGGTGCTGATTTGCAGTCGGAGCATGAGCGCTATTTGGCAGAAGAATATGTGGGTAGGCCCGTTGTCGTCAAAAATTATCCGAAAGAAATTAAAGCGTTTTATATGCGGATGAATGATGATGGAAAAACGGTGGCTGCGATGGACGTGTTGGCGCCTGGTATGGGAGAAATTATTGGTGGGAGCCAACGTGAAGAACGATTAGCGGCTTTAGAAAAACGGATTGTGGAATTAGGCCTCGATTTGAAATCGTATGAATGGTATTTGGATTTGCGACGTTATGGTTCCGTACCACATGCGGGATTTGGTGTGGGCTTTGAACGGTTGATGGGTTATATTACCGGTGTTGCCAACATTCGCGATTTGATTCCGTTTCCAAGAACGCCGAAGAATGCGAGGTTTTAAAAGATTGGGGGAGGATGCCTCATGCGACCATTGCGAGGAGTGCCCGCGACGAATCAATCCATTCTCTCGTCATTGCGAGGTATGGCCGAAGCAGTATCTGGGTTACTTCGGCCATACCTCGCAGACGATGCTTTGACAATTGCTTACATGTAGTTTCGCAATGATCGTGTAAAAATTTGAGCAGTTGATAAGACAAACCCAGAACTCAGGTTCTTAAAAACTGGATCCTCGTGGCGAGCACGAGGATGTATTGATTTCAATGCTGGTGGATCACATGCCAGGGCGCGAGGAAGGATAGAGACCGCTAAGGGTTCTTGGGGTTTGGGGGCGTTCATCTTGTAGTAAAGGATGTTTGAGTTGTCCTTTTTCGGCAAGTGTTTCTGTAGGTTTTTGTGTTGCCGTTTTATTAAAAAAACCACATCCATTCACGCAAGTGCGACAAACGAAGAGTGTTGTGGCCAGAGTGCCACCCACTGTTACGATTATTGCAGCTCCAACCGCTGCGCGAAGTAGGTTCTCTTCATTTTGAGTTACAGCGTTGGTTAACGCATCAGCAGCAGTTTTTAAAAAAGATAGATGCATCATTGTATTACCCTCTTATTATCATTATTATTTTTCGCATGTTCATTGGTTGGCTGTGATGATAATGCCAACAAATAACATGCTTTTTTACTCCGCTTCGAGTAGGCGAGAACGATAATAGATAGTTTCCCTTGTTGTCAACTTTTATTGTGTTAATTTTTTGTAACTATTCAGTGCTTTCTAAGGAACGCTCATATTTTGGCGCTTTTTGACGAAAAATATGGCCCTATGTTGTTTTGAGTGGGTAACAAAATAAATCATTCTGCGCCCCTCATTGTGTTTTGGATTCCAGTAAAACCACGAACGTCATCCCGCGGGATGACGGCCTTACCCACTCAAAACAACATAGAACCAAAAATATCTTCAAAATGCTCATGTATTATTTATGCATTCCGCTTTCTCATCAATTTTTCGCCAAAAATCATCCAAAATCTGAACGTTTTTGTATCGTCACGATCGCGGTGAATGATTACAATTTTTTGATTAATAACTGATTGACCTGCTGAGGATTCGCTTTCCCTTTTGATCGTTGCATGACAAGGCCTACAAAAAATCCTAAGAGTTTTGTTTTGCCGCTGCGATAGGCGGCAAGTTCTTCCGGATTAGCGGCGATGACTTCATCAATCATCGTATCTATTTCACTCGTATCGGTAATTTGTTTTAAACCTTTTTTCTCGATGATTACATCGGCTGTGCCTTCTTGATGCCACATGGCTTCAAAAACAGTTTTCGCGATGGCGCCAGAAATAGTGTTGTCTTGAATGCGTTTTAATAATTGGGCGAGATGTTCAGCTGAAATCGCCGATTGGATAATCGATAAATTTTCGTTGTTTAATGCCGCGGACAATTCGCCCATCATCCAATTGGCGGCCAACTTGGGATCGATTGCTTCTGCGTGAATGACCGATTCAAAATAATTGGCTGTATCATGATCAGCGGTTAAAAAATGTGCGTCATAAGCGGATAGATGATATTGTGCGATAAATCGATTGAATTTTTCTGCAGGTAGTTCGGGTAATGCTTTCTGAATCGACTCGATGGTTTCCTCGGTAATGACAAGCGGCAGTAAATCGGGTTCGGGGAAATAACGATAGTCGTGTGATTCTTCTTTTTCGCGCAACGGTCTCGTTTCATTTTTGACAGAATCGAAGGCGAGTGTTTCTTGAATGATTTTCCCACCAGATTCGAGGATTTTGATTTGTCGGGCGACTTCTGATTGAATGGCGTGTTCGACAAAACGAAAAGAATTAAGGTTTTTGGTTTCTGTTCGTGTGCCCAGTTGATCGCTGTCTTTGGGTTTCACCGACACATTTACATCGCAACGGAAAGAGCCTTCTTGCATATTGCCATCGGAAATACCTAAATAGCGGACGAGTGTATGTAAGGCTTTGAGGTAGGCTACGGCTTCTTCAGCAGAGCGCAAGTCGGGCGCTGACACGATTTCAATTAAGGCAATCCCTGCGCGGTTTAAATCGATACCTGTCATGCCGCGAACGGCTTCGTGTAGTGATTTACCGGAATCTTCTTCGAGGTGAGCTCGGGTGATATGAATACGCTTCGTGTTTTTATCATCGAGTGCAATATCCAAGTAGCCGTCGCTGATGATGGGCAGTTCATGTTGAGTAATTTGATAGCCTTTCGGTAAATCGGGATAGAAATAATTTTTGCGCGCGAAAATGGAACGGCGTGCAATATGTCCATGAATGGCGAGCCCAAATTTGATGGCCATTGTGACCGCTTCTTGGTTTAAGACGGGCAACACACCGGGCATCGCTAAATCGATAATACCTGCTTGTGTATTGACATCGGCGCCATAAGCAGTCGCTGATCCTGAAAATAATTTACTTTGTGTGAGGAGCTGTGTGTGGACTTCGAGGCCGATGATGGTTTCCCAATTCGTGCTGGATATGTGCGAACAGCGATCTGACGCGTTAAAAATTTGTCCGCAATGCTCATTTTTATCTCGCCTCTCATCTTTTTGCGCAAGTTCAGTCATAGATTCATACCTTTATTAATTTATTCGAAATTTTTGGGGATCTGTCGATGCCAATCGGTTGCTTGTTGAAAACGATGAGCCACGTTTAAAATTCTGCTTTCGTCGAAATAATTTCCGATTAATTGCAAACCTACGGGTAATTGATCGACGAAGCCGGCCGGAATGGAAATGCTGGGGAGGCCGGCCAAATTCACGGGAACCGTAAAGATGTCAGACGTATACATGTTGACCCGGTCTTTGGATTTACTGCCTAGTTTAAATGCTGTTGTGGGCGAGGTTGGCGTTAGAATTGCATCTACGGATTGAAAAGCTTTAACGAAATCATTTTTAATGAGACGGCGAATTTTTTGCGCTTGAATATAGTAAGCATCGTAATAGCCGCTTGATAAGACGTATGTGCCGATGAGAATGCGGTGTTTGACTTCATCGCCAAACGCTTCGGCACGCGATCGCTCGTACAAGTCTTGCAAATCGACAGGACCTTTGCAGCGATAACCATAACGAATGCCGTCATATCGCGCTAAATTAGATGAGCACTCAGCCGGTGCAATAATATAATAAGCGGGGATGCCCATCATGACGTGAGGCAGTTTAATTTCTTGAATGATCGCGCCTTGGGATTCGAGTTGTCGAAGAGCTTGATCTATGACGGTTTTAATTTTTGGATCTAAATGTTCGGGGAAACATTCTTGAGGTAATCCGATTTTTAATCCATGGATCGAATTGTTCAGGGTTTTCGTGAAATCGGGTGCTGCCTCTTCGACTGTGGTTGAATCATAAGAATCAAAGCCGGCCATTTCTGTTAATAATAAGGCAGCATCTTCAGCGGTTTGGGTTAACAAGCCAGCTTGATCAAGGCTTGAGGCGAAAGCGATGATACCAAAACGCGAAACACGGCCATAAGTGGGTTTGATGCCGGTTGTATTTGTTAATGCGGCTGGTTGACGAATAGAACCGCCGGTATCTGTGCCAGTTGCCGCAGGAATTAAGTGAGCGGCAACTGCGGCAGCCGAGCCGCCTGAAGAGCCGCCAGGTACGCGGGTTAAGTCCCACGGATTTTTGACGGGACCATAGAAGCTATTTTCATTTGAAGCACCCATGGCGAATTCGTCCATGTTGGTTTTGCCCAGTGAAATGGTGCCCGCGTGATTGAGTTTGCTGACGACAGTGGCGTCGTAAGGGGCAATGAAATTGTCCAACATTTTAGAGGCGCAAGATGTTTTAACCCCTTTTGTACAAAATAAATCTTTATGGGCGATCGGAATGCCGGTTAGTTTTTTGGCGGTACCTTGTTGAAAAGCGCGATCAGCCTCTTGAGCCGCTTCTAGTGCTTCTTTTTCGGTGATCGTAATAAAGGCGTTGAGTGCGGGATTATATCGATTAATGCGATCTAAAAAATAGCGCGTCAATTCCAGGCAGGAGCATTCTTTTTGGTGTAGGGCTTCTGCAAGCTCGGTAATCGTTTTTCGGTGCATAAATAATCCTATTTATTCTTGGTGTTAGGCGGGATAACTTGAGGAACGAGGTAGAGGCTATAATTAGCCAGTGACGCCCTTTCTTGTAAATAATCACGTTGATTGCTTTCCGTGACGATGTCTGGGCGTAAACGTTGTTCTAGCTCAAGCGGATGGCAGAGAGGTTCAACTGTGGACGTATCCTTTTCTTGCATAATTTCTTTCACAAGTTGCAATATCGCATTGATGTCAGTATATTTTTCAATTTCTTCATCAGTGATTTTAAGTCGAGCTAATCGAGCTAGTTTTTTGATTTCGTCTGGCGTCATAGTCATTTTCCAATTATATAGGGCGTTTTAAACGGTGAATTATACTGACTTGCTTAAATCCTACCAAGAGAAAAATTAATGAAGAATAGAAACTGAAATTGACTTAAGTCATTAAATTAATGTATGATGTTTCTCCAAGGTATGGAGAAACCTTTAAAACAAGGGGGTAATCCCAATGAACAATATGGATAAAAAAGTTCTAGTAGTTGATGATGAACCGATTAGCTTAATGGAATTGAGGCGCTATTTGGAAGAAGCGTGTATTTCTTTTGAGCAAGCTCAAAATGGCCAGGAGGCTTTATCTAAATTAAAAGAAAATCCAGATCGTTTTTGTGCGGTAGTTATTGATCGCTATATGCCGTATATGAGTGGATTGGAAGTTTTACTGGCGATGCAACAATCGAAGCAGCTTAAAAAGATTCCTGTTATTATGTTGACGGGTTTGAGCGAAAAAGAAGATATCATTGAGACAATTCGAGCAGGTGTTTTTGATTATCTTGTTAAACCTATCAACAAAGACTTACTGATGCCACTGCTAAATCGGGCTATCGATATCTTTGGCGGTTTAGGTAATCATCAAACAGCGAGTTAGTGACTAACAGAGCTGTACCCGAGTAATTTTTATTCGCGAGTAATCGTTCACCGCGATCGTGACGATACAAGAACGCTCAGATTTTGGATGATTTTTGACGAAAAATCGATAGTTTCATCACTGATTGCAATGAATGATTACGCCATGGCTAAGGGGAAGGTGGCCAGTTTTTCATAGACGGATCCTTCATCGCTCTGTTTGCTTTGAAACAAACAAGCCTCCTCGACAGCGAGCCGAATTTTTGGCGCGTTAATATTTTTCCAGTTAACATGAGTTTTTCGGTCGATACGAGCAATGGTTAGGTGAGGTTGGTACGGTTGTTTTTCGGCAGGTAAACCGCATTCTTTAGCAATATCTTCCATTTTATAGGAAAGCGCAATGATGGCGGGTTGAGGGTGAGGTGCTAATGCAATAATCTGAGGTTCTTCATAAGATGGAAAAGCTACTAACGAGGTCAATACCGTTTTAAATGATCGTGTGTTCTGAATGATTGGCGCGGCGTGTGTTTTAATAAAATCAATTTGTTCGGGGGTGATGCTGCCGAGGAAGCGTAGAGTCAAATGTAAATTGTCCTGATTTATCCAACGAATAGACGATAACGCTTCTGGGGAACGTCTTTTAAGATGAGCTTGTAATGAAACAGTGAGCATGCTGACTTGTTGCTTAACAAGAAATGGCATAGGAATAGCAATAAAAATGCGCGCAATATCTTTGGCCGCTTGTATTTTGGCTGCTTTCATAAGTCTAATTCCTTTATACTATCATTCATTTGTGAAGATAACTTATTATAGCGAGAGAAATCGGATGTACAAGGATAATCTTTTTTGTCTTTATAGCGGGTGCGTGCGCGGTTTTTAGGTGTCCGAATTCGCGTTGTTAGGTTACGTAGCGAATTGTTCTTCTGTCATTGCGAGGGTAGTAAAAAGTGATGGATATAAAAAAATCGCATAATATCCATTCATCCCTGATTTTTTATAGCATCCTGCTATAGATATTATACGATTTTCAATACATTTATACTGCCCCATCGATTTTTTGGCAATAGGATAAATATGTATTTTTAAGTCAGTCATTAACGATATAAAAAAACGCACTTTGAGGTAAAAACAATATCGATATGGATGATATCCATGCATAATGAACAAGCGTTTTTGTTTTGTCAATCATATGAAAATGTTAAAAATTACATGGACGTTTTTTTGTGAATGCTGAATAATGGTTCGATTTTAATGAGAGGAAATGCTGCGAAAAAATTTAGTTTATCGGCAGAAATTATTCGTCAGTGGACGAATAAGTTTTTTCAAGAATAATTTACATCTTTAAAAACAGAGGAGAATGGCAATGAGTAATTTGAATCAGTTAGAACCGAAGTCAGTATGGGGTTATTTCAGTCAACTTTGTGATATTCCGCGTCCATCAAAGCACGAGGAAAAAATCAGCTTATTTTTGGAAAGTTTTGGAAAAAACTTGGGGCTCGAAACGATTCGTGATCAAGCGGGGAATGTGATTATTCGCAAACCTGCAACACCTGGTATGGAAAATCGACGTATGGTGATATTGCAAGGGCATATGGATATGGTGCCCGATAAAGCAAAAGATAGCACCCATGATTTTTTAAAAGATCCCATTGAGGCTTATGTCGATGGTGATTGGATCAAAGCAAAAGGGACAACGCTCGGTGCGGATAATGGGATCGCCGTGGCGATGGCGATGGCCCTATTAGCGGCTAAAGATATCCCACATGGGCCGATCGAAGCGCTTTTTACTGTGGACGAAGAAGCAGGCATGAATGGTGTTCGGGCTTTAGCGACGAACAGCCTAAAAGGCGATATTTTATTAAATTTAGATTCAGAAGAAGAAGGATCATTCTATATCGGTTGTGCGGGCGGCGTTGATACCGATATGGTTGTGTCTTATCAACCAGAGCCAGCTTCTGCAGGGGATCCAGCGTATCAATTAACCGTCTCTGGTTTAAAAGGCGGGCATTCTGGCGGGGATATTCATTTAGGGCGCGGAAATGCCATTAAAATTTTAAATCGCGTGTTATGGCAAGCGCAAGAGCAATTTCAATTGCGGTTAGCCGCGATTCAAGGCGGCAGTCCAATTCATAATGCGATTGCTCGAGATGCTACGGCGGTGCTGACGGTTCCCGCGACAGAAAAAGAGGCATTTTTAAAATACGTCAAAACATTTGCGGAAGCGATTCAGCAAGAATATACGCTGACTGATGCAGGGCTTAAAATTGACATTGTGGAAACAAAATCGCCACAAAATGTGATGGATAAAATGGCGCAAGATAAATTATTAAAGATTTTATGTGCTTGTCCGCATGGTGTTATAGACATGACGCCTGACATGCCTGAGTTGGTGCGCACTTCAACCAATTTAGGGCATCTCCGTATGGAAAATAATCAAGTGATTATTTATACGCTGCAACGCAGTTCTGTGGATTCCCTCCGCGATGAAGTTGCCAGGATGGTTTATAGTATTGCGCAATTGGCGGGGGTAAAAGCAACCTGGTCAAATGTTTATCCTGGCTGGAACCCCAATTTAAATTCTCCGATTGTAAAGGTGGCCAAGGAGATTTTTCAAAAGATGTATGGTAAAACACCCGAAGTTAAAGCGATTCACGCCGGATTAGAATGCGGATTTATTGGGGATAAATACCCTAACTTGGATATGATTTCTTATGGCGCAGAATTGCTTCACGTACATTCGCCGGATGAAAAGTTAAATATTTCTTCGACGAAAAGAATTTGGGATTTGACGTTGGAAATATTGAAAAATGTGCCGGTGAAGTAGGATTGAGGGAAGGGGTATTCACGATAAAATTGTTTTTTAATGGGTACGCTGCTGTGTGCCCGTTTCGTTTTTTATCATTCCTGCGAATGTTGGGTCTCCTTAAAGTCAGAAGTCAATTAGAATTGTAAGGGATTTTATGTTTTTTCAATCGCGGGCACCTAAGAGTGCCGTTCTTCATTTTATGCTCGTTTATAACGATCACGAGATTATAAATGAGTTATTTGAAAGTTATGATCGCGCTCGAGGCGTTACCAATGAATTTTTGGGATGTAGGAGTTGTATGGATTTTGCATTTTATAGAGAGCAGATTGATGAGATACCGGTTGGATTATTGCTTCGGCATGATTTTCTTTCTCAACTCCACTTTCGAATAACACTTATGCCTCGTATAGCGCAAGCCAATGCAATAATTTTTGTTATGGATTTATCTAATCCGGCTTCATTAAATGATATGCAGGCATATAAGAGCACAATAGAGGTTACGATAAGCCGGAGTGGTCGAGCTATTAATCCTAAATTTGTTCTTATTGGGATACATGCAGGTCGTGATCAAAAAATTTCTTCTGAACAATTTAAACAATTTTCTTCCCAGCTTGGATGTGAGCAAAATTGTTTTGAAGTAATGAAAGCGGATGATAACGGCGTACGGCAAACATTTTTAAACATCGCTTCAGCTAGTAAAGATATAGCGCTTTTCCGAGCGCTAATTGCTGCTATCGAAAATGCTGAAGGTGAGCCTGTTGTGTGTCGAGATAAACAAAGATTAGTAGGGCTTGTTCAATTGAAAGAATTTTTGATGGGAGGATTTGGTGATCGCTCGATGGTGACTCGAGCTAAGTTTCAATCTTGCACCAGTGTCTTTATGAAGAGCAGGCCCGATTGTTTAAAAAAGGTAGACGATTTATTAGTAAAAGCAGAAGAAATCGATTTGGCGCAACGGCTAGAAACAATTCGCGCTACTGATGCTAGCACAAGAATATTGAGACAAGATCAAACCTTTCGTGCCCCGGTTGATGGTCAAGAGATGAAAGAGCTAAGGCTTGCTACCGTTAAACGTCGCTAGATTAGTTAGAAACAGCCATTCTTTTACTCAGTGTAACTATTCAGCATGCTCGAAGGAGCTGTTCTTGTTTCATCAGGATCGCGGTGAATAATTACTGCTCAGACTCAGAATTAGTTAAAGAAATCAGACGAGACGTGCAAAAAAATATTTTTGGCCATAGAAAATACTTGTTGTAGCCTGGATATATCGGTAGAATGCTCCACCTTTAATAGAAGATAAAAAACGAGGTTAATAGTTATGGCGTTATCGTCGGCAGAAAAAGCGCAGGTGATCGCGGCGCATCGATTGAGTGAAAATGATACGGGATCAACAGAAGTTCAGATCGCTGTTTTAACGGCGGATATTAAGAAATTGACTGAACATTTCAAGATTTTTAAAAAAGATTTCCACTCTCGTCGTGGGCTGATGCAAAAAGTCAGTTTACGTCGAAAGTTACTAAAGTATCTTCGAGCGAATGATCTCGAACGTTATCGTAAATTAATCGAAGAGCTTGGTTTGCGAGACGTCGGTTAACGTTTCAATTATAAAATAGGCGGTGATAACCGCCTATTTTTTTC
>Ga0154602_128_pt3 | contig 16305 bp, 21 predicted proteins | sample RifGroF2_FD_116031 | JGI IMG/M metagenome (GOLD analysis project Ga0154602, IMG submission 116031) | Gammaproteobacteria bacterium GWF2_41_13 | reverse complement strand
AATCAAGGTGAGCTAATTTCATTTTTGCTAAAATGAAGTTGTCGCCTCGAATCTTAGGAAACCCGTGATATTTTTTTAGAAAAAGAATATCGAACTGTGCATCAGTGAGCAGCTGTATTAGCGTTTTTTCAGAAAAGTGCCGTGTTGGCAGGCGACGATCACTCATTTTGGCGCATTCATTAAATTCTGCTTCAGAAACAATTTTAAACTCATTATTCAATGTATTTCTTATTTCAAATTGGTCAACATCATCAGGCCAATTTGTCGTGGAAAGCATGAGATGAGCATGAGGTTTCATGAACGACAGAACCGTTGATAAGATGTTTCCAATTTCATCCGTAGGCATGTGTTGGATTAAGTGACTGCAAACAACAAAATCAAACTTCTTCGGAAAGGTAAATTGCTGAATAAAAGCATGAATAAACTGAATATTTGAGACCGGCATAAGCGCTTTTTTCGCGTCTTCTAAACGGTAAGGGTCTGGTTCGATGGCAACAATAGATTTAAAGCAATCTTTAAAATAAGGTAATAATCGTCCTTGTCCGCAGCCAACATCCAATAAGCCATTGCGATGATACTCTGGGATTTTTTGAATAGATTCTCGAATATACTGATCTTCAAGTCCACAGTCTTCCCAGTCTTGATTGATGACATTAGTCGATAAATTTTTATCATCATAATCTGGATATCGGTACATAATAAGCTCCTTCTTTAGCAGCAACCGATTGAATTAATTTTAGTTGGATTTTGTAGTGAGTGAATTTAAGCTTATTTTACTGCATCTATCGCAGCATAAAAAGATATTCTTCAAACACAAAACGAAGTTTACCGAATCAAGAACCTTTCTTTTTAAACAAGACACATCCTTTTAAAAAAACACTAGAAAACGGGAAATCAAAAGTGGGATATTTTGTTTCCATCAGATGGAATAAACGAGCATCATGCTCAGGAAGTTTTTTTGTTGAAAGAGCGTGATGAATTTTCTTCTCAATACAATGAAAATAAAGCAATTCCATTTTTGTACAAAACGTGTGCGTTGGTGATCCCTCAACGATACTTTCTGATGCGAAATTGTTTTTAAATTTTTCTAAAAGTTCAATGATTTCAGGAATAGCGCTTAAGACGCCTTCAGGCAATTTATTGCTAGTCGGCACTGTCTCCAATAAATTAGGGTATTGTAAAGAATAATAAATGGGGAAGGCATCATCAAAAGAAAACATGTGAGGCACCATGAATAGCGGCGCATAGTCGATCTTGTAATCTTCAATATAAAGTTTTATTAACTGTTCCAATGGAGCAAAAGATGAATCCCCGTTGGCAATATGAAATCCTGGAACAATGCCGATCCCTGTTAAAATCAGATGCTTTGCGATAAGAGAAATATAAATGCTCGGCTTGATGTTGTCATGTAACATTTGATGAAGGAACTCTTCCCAAACAAGCTCAAAAGTTGTTTTATTTCGCCAGTAGTTTGATTCGTCCCAAGCGCAACTTCTTAAATATTCCAGAAAATCTTTCCATGCAGAATCTTTGATCGCCGTATCGAGCCACTTATCAGAAAAAAAGATGAGCTCGTTATACCACTTTTCTCCAAATTCTGGGCTATTGGCTAATTCAACAAAAAGATCCCAGTGAGCCGCCCAATCTCTTGGCGCGTGTGAGCTTAGCCCATATTTTTTGCGTAAGACTTTATGCCCTTTGGCGTTGGAAATCTTAGGCAATAGATAAATGGATCGAGCGCCTGATGATAAACTCCAAACCCATTTTACATATTCATTATTTGCTGGATCCAAATTTTCCCATAACCCGAAAAGGCCGCCTGGTTTAATTAAAAAACGAGAAATATTTCTATCAGGCATGATTTTAAAAATCTCGGCAGAGTTTTTGGTAAGAAGTGATAAAGGAAACTCTCGCCTTTTCAGATATTTTTTAATCTCCGCTGGGATTTCGATATGCGCAGGTTTTTTGCCTTGCAATTCATGGCTAGGAAAAAAGAGCTTTCCCTTATCTGCGATGATTGAGCCATAAGGGTATCTTACCTGAAATAATTTAAAGGATTTATCAGGACTAATTGCATCAATAATTTTTGCCAGCGGGGGATTTGTTGTTGCAACAATCTTTCTAACGGACGACCAATCGGTTTCTTTGTACAGCAATTCTTTACTCATCGTTGAATGTCCTTTTTCGATTTAAAATAAAGATCGTAAATAATGGTACTATAAAACAATCGTGACAGGAACCTTCAAAAAGTGTTTTATACAAACTATCCTAGTCAAACTTTGTACAGAATCAAAAATGAGCATCTGGAAGAGTAGAGGGCATAAATCCCAAGAATAAAAAAAACAAAAGGACTATGTCCTCGCAAAGTTGATTGTGAGGAAACCATGGAACAGCGAAAGGTATTGATTCAAGAGCCAGTCGGTAGAAAATATCCACGTCTTTTCATAAAAAACCACCCAATCACCACGACAGATAAACAGGGATTCTGTTTATCATTGAAAATAACTTTATAAACCCATAATAAGGAGTAGTTAATATGCTAATTCTAGCGCGAAAGATTGGAGAAAGTTTAATTATCGGGAACAAAGAAATCACCGTAACAGTTTTAGGAGTTAATGGGAATCAAGTGCGCATTGGCATTGAAGCGCCGAAACACATCTCTGTACACCGCGAAGAAATCTACAAAAAAATTCAAGACGCACTGGAAGTGAATGATGAGGAGATGCAGGAAAATGACGACTGATTTTCTCGAAACACTCGACGTCGAATTGATCGAGCAAGCGGCTCAAGGCAAAAAACTGAGTGAAGCCTATGAACTGGGCAAAAGTTACTATGAGCAACATTGCTACCATTCAGCTCGAAAAGTCTTAGGGCTTGTGACAATGAGCGGCGCACATCGTGAGGCACATGAGCTTTCTCTTGTCGTTAGGGAAATCATTCAGCAAGACGAAGAAGTCAATAAGGTCCTCGACGCCATCATCTATCAAATCCGACAAAAAGGCGAAAAATCATGAGCCATCCCAATGACGCAATCCCGAAAAGCCTTTTGGATAAAGTCTCAATCGGCGATATGAAAGCAACGTTTGAATTAGCCGAAATTCTGTTTCAACAGCAGCGCTATAATCTTGCTCGAAGCTTATTTATTTGTGCGAGTAATAATGGTATCGACAAAGCCAATGATCGCCTGGCTGAAATTGAGCGATTGATTTACGCCTATCCGACAAAGCAAACGAATGAAGCAAGAACGCAAGAGGATTAAGCCTATGTTGAATCATCAATCAGCACCAAGTGCTGTGGGCCAATCGACTGTTCAGTCTATTGACGCCAATTTGAAGTTCATTGAAGAACTGGCGTTGCAATACACTCATCAAACGTCATTACCTAAAGCTCAGCTGATGATGATCGGCCGTAAAGCGCTTGTTCGGGCAATAGAGCATTTCAATGTCGATCGAGGCTTAACTTTTAGCGCTCATGCAGCCTGGTGGGTTAAGCAGTCGATTGAGAGAGAAATAATGGTTACAACAATGGCAGCATCACACCTCATTCTGAGGGATAATAACAACGTTTCTGACTAAATAACGTGACGCTGCCACCTTTCTTCTATTCGATAAAGAACAAATACTATTGAGGACGATCACAACCCCCATACTCATTTAAGCAGATTTTAAAAACGATTCGATCGTTTTCATTCCGATCTCTTGAAATGATTTAGTTCTAAAATAGTCGATTACGGGGAGCCAGTTTAGACGTTCTCCCAAATTTATAAACAAATCAAACGGTTTTCTCAGCGAAAATACAAGCTTTTCGGCATCCATTTGTAAGTTCGGAAATAAAATTGAGATAATGCGCCGTTTCTCTTCCAGTTCCGAACTTTTGAATAGCTCATTGGCTTTTGAGGCCAATAAAAGTATCGTTGAAATGTTTTTATTAAAGTTTTCGGGGAATGAAAAAGGAGCGAAGGCTTCGGCGATTATGTACAGCATTGTTGAGACCTGTCGCGCCAATAAAATCAAACCGGAAGATTACGTGTTGTACCTTCTAAAGAATTTACCGTACGTTGATAGACATAATCCGGCTGGCTATCAGCAACATACCCCTCGAGCGTATAAATTAAGATTGCAAGCGCAATCGGTGAAAACAAACGCCTGATCGTCGATCGTCCTCAAATATCGTAGCCGTCAGCAAATCCCCACTCGTGTTCGTTGAGCGTTTACGTTTTTCTCACTGTTTTCGCCGTTTTAATCAGGGTTCCTGTTTGTATTTTCAACAAAAATTCCGATAGCTTTTGTTCATAGGCGTTTTGATGAATTTCTTTCTCAAGAAAAGTTGCTGTACATACTGGCGATTTTTTCATTATCTGCGTCATGTGAAAAAAAGCACGTTTATCCCCGCTTCCCCCCATCGTAGCAACAAAAGCCACTTTCTTCGTCAATAACTCCCTACCGTTGTAGATAAGCCAGGTGCGTATTGGAGTAGCCATGGTAAAAGCCCATACGGGAGTGCAAATAACGACAAGCTCATATGGGGAAAAATCTAGCTTAGGGGCATCAATAACACCTATTTTTTTAAAAGTCGCATCTCTACCAGCAGTCAACCAACCAAAGATACCAGTACGTGTTTTTTTGTCGAAAACTTCCAAGTCATCAGCATGCATCATAGATACTAAAGCAGTGGCTATTTTCTTTGTATTGCCTGTACGTGAATAATATACTATTAACGTTGTTGCCATATGCGGCCTCTAATCTATTTTGCGAGATAATAACTGTCGGATATTATCCTTTCACAAATACGCGTTAAAAATTTTCTCGGGCGTAAATTGTAGTCTATACTTAATAAAAATTCAGAAATATTTTTCCAGCTTGGCTAAAAAAACAAGAAATCAGAATATGTTTTTTATCTCTATTATCCCGTACAATAACAACTTACATAATTGGAAGGAAATTTGCAGATGATAATTTTTATGTATAACGCCATCGGTATCTTGGGTGATTTTTTCGTCTTGGCCGCCTATTTTTTGCTACAATTCAGAAAACTAAAGGCTGAGTCAATCACGTATTCACTATTGAACTTGATAGGCGCTTTATTTATCCTGTTTTCTCTTTGTTTCGCTTGGAATCTTCCGGCAGCGATTGTCGAAAGCGCCTGGGCTTTACTGAGTCTTTATGGACTATTTCAAGCAGTACGATCGTATTATCATCAAAAAGGAAACACTACTCATGGCTAAATTTTCTAACATCATCGGCTTTTTAGGTGATTTTTTTATTTTGTTACCGTTTTTCCTATTGTTGTGCAAAAAAATGAAAGCGACAACGATCGCTTATTCTCTGTTGAATTTAATCGGTATTTTAATGTTATTGTTTTCCTTATATTTTGCTTTTAATTTATCTGCTGCCATTATTCAAATCTCTTGGGTGTTTATCAGTTTGTACGGTTTAATTCGAGCGATAAAAGAAAAAGCATCAACATGAAAAAACAACAAAATCTTTTTTACTTAATGGCTTTTTTTCTTAGCATTACGGTCATTTACTTTTTATTTCTCGGCACGTATCCGCTCTTAACACCCGATGAATCGCGTTATGCTGAAATCGCCCGAGAAATGATTGAAACCAAACAATATATTGTTCCGCACCTCAACTATGTTTTATATTTTGAAAAACCTGCTTTGTTTTATTGGATCATTGCCTCGGCATTAAAATGCTTTGGATTACACGAGTGGAGCGTCCGTTTCTGGACGGTTATTTTTGCGATCGGTGGCTGCGGCCTCACTTATTTCGCCGCCACGCGCTGGTATAATCGCAACACCGCGTTTTATGCGACCACTCTGCTCGCAACCAGCTTTTTATATTTCATCATGGGACACATGGTCGCACTCGACTTACCCGTCTCCATTTTTCTGACCGCCACATTGATCTTTTTTTATATCGGCATTCAACCATCTCATCAATCCAACCAAAAATACTATTTTTGGCTATCGGCCGTCATGGCCGCGTATGCCGTGCTCACCAAAGGGTTAATCGGTATCGTCTTCCCCCTAGCCATCATCGGCACTTGGGTTCTACTATTGAATCAATGGCGCACGTTAAAACATTGGCCAATCACCTCATCAACTTTATTGTTTTTAATTATCGCACTGCCTTGGCATATTATTATGCAACTTCGCCATCCCGCCTTTTTTAATTTTTATATTATCGGCGAACATTTTTTACGCTATAGCACATTAGAAGCCGCGCATGAGGAACCGTTTTATTTTTATCTTGGTATTTTATTGATTGGGTTTTTACCTTGGTCAACATTTTTACCGCAAGCGATCAAAGCCCACTGGCCCACTTGGAAAAATCGCGCGACCTATCAAACTGAAATTTTTTTATTTGCCTGGATTTTTATTATTTTCGTTTTCTTCTCTTTTTCAAAATCAAAACTGATTCCGTATATTCTACCTATCTTCCCGCCGCTTTCCATTTTAGTGGGACATTATTTCGCCCTGCAGTCATCCCGAAAAACAACGGGTATCACGATAGGGTTTTGCGTATTACCCTTCTTCAGCTTTGCATTTGCCACCTATTTAATCTTATTACCGCATTATTACGATCTCATGAATCCACTTGTCGGCACAAGATTTTTATATTTATTAGCGGTTATTTTTACGCTCGTCACGATGATCAGTTTAGCCGTTTATTGGCGGCTCACGATTAAAGCCGCATTCGTTTCTCTGAGTATAGGTTCGATGATTTTTTTATTAACTTTATTATTAGCGATCCCCTCTATCGACCATAACTCCATCAAATCGCTTGCAGTAACACTAAAACCTCTTTTAACCTCGCAAGATGAAGTAATAAATTACAAACGGTATAATCAAGACTTACCGTTTTATTTACAAAGACGTGTAACGCTCGTCGATTGGTTTATGAATGAGTTAGAATTTGGTTATCACCATCAAAGTAATGTGACATGGATGATCGACTCACAATCTTTTTGGAAAAAATTTCAAGGCACGAAAAGAATTTTTATCATCACACGGGTAACCGACTTAGCGGATATGCGGCGCGATCATCCACAACTAACATTTTACCCCATTGCGCAAACACAGCGGAACGTACTGCTCAGCAATCAATCAGTTCGGTGCTTCCGAGATACCATTTCCCTCAACCAATCAATCCACTCTTCCAATCCCATGTCTTGTTGAGCCGCCATTTTAATCACAGCGACTTGAGGATTAATTTGTTTTAAATCTTCTTCAAAATAACTTTCTTTAAACGGTATAAAAGCCAGTAAATCCACTTTATTTAAAATAACGAGAGAGGCTTCTTGAAATAATAAAGGGTATTTCGCCACTTTATCATCGCCTTCTGGCGTGCTGAGCAAAGCTACTTTCGCATCTTCTCCGATATCAAATTCTGCAGGGCACACTAAATTACCGACATTTTCAACGAAAATAATATCTAACTCATCCAGATTTAAAGACTCAAAAGCTTTTTCAATACTGACCGACTCCAAATGACAAGCGCCGCTTGTTGTAATCAAGATAACAGGAATACCATAAGCCATCAAACGTTGCGCATCACGGTCCGTTTCCACATCGCCTTCAATCACGGCAACACGGTAGTTTTTTGCCTGTAGCAAAGGGATCGTTTTCTCTAATAAGGTTGTCTTACCAGATCCAGGGGAACTGATTAAATTCACCATTAAAATTTTTTTTTCTTTTAATAATGAACGCAACTCATTCGCTTTGCGCTCATTAGCCGCCAATATATTTTGCATGATTTTAATTTGCATCGATTGGATCTCCTTCAATATGGTCAATTATCAACTCTTTGCCAGAAACCCATTCAAGTGATGAATTTCCGCAATGTGGACAGCTATATTTCCGCGGCGGTAAATCAGCTGTTTGATTGCATTGCAGACAATGAACACGAACAGGCAATAATTCGATTTGTAATTGAGCCTGTTCAGCAATCGTTCCTTCTGCTAATGTCTGAAAAAGAAACACTAATGTTTCTGGCACGATTTGCCGCATTTTACCAATTTTAAGCGTGACTGATTTAATTTTCTTTAAATGATGCTCTTTAGCAGCTTTTTCAAGATAGTCTAGAAGACTTTGCGCCACACCCAGTTCGTGCATGAAAAGGTAATTACGCTTTTGCTTTTTCTGCTTTCGCAGGAATTTCGACTACTTCCGATTTTTTTATTTCCTCAGGTGCGCTGTATTGTTGCTGCATCGCCAAACAAGTCACGGGGCAAACTTCCACGCATCGAAAACATAAAATACATTTGTAAGAATTGATCGCCCAAGTACGAGCATTACGATCCACATTGATTGCACCTGTCGGGCAACGCTTATCGCACAATGAACAAAGAATACAACGCTCACGGTCGATCTGAATATGTCCTTTAGTTCGATCAAAAAAAACCGGTTTCTTAAAAGGGTATTGGCGACAAGTCGATTTTTTAAATAGACTTTTAATGACCGTCGTAAACATTTTCAATATATCAGACATAAATATTATCTCTCTGTACAACTAATACAAGGATCGATCGACAAAACAATAGCTGGCACATCAGCCAAAGTGCACCCTTTCAACATTTGCAATAATGGCGGAATATTCGCAAACGTCGGCGTGCGAACACGGAAACGATCCAAAAATTTCGTCCCATTTCCCTTCACATAATACACTACTTCTCCGCGCGGCTGTTCAACGCGTGAAAAATATTCGCCTTGCGGAAAACCGGTCACTTTCGTTTCAATCTCGCCAGCAGGAATTTTATGAATCACACGCCGCATCAAATCAAGCGATTGATAGATCTCTTTGACACGCACAACACAGCGCGCATAACAATCGCCTGCTGTTTCAACAATCGGCTCAACCTCTAAATCTTCATACGCGCCATACCGTAATTTTCGCATATCTTGAGGTAATCCACTGGCACGTGCCGTCGGACCCACTGCGCCTAATTGATGTGCATCTTCTTTCGATAAATAACCCACTTCTGACCAACGATGTTGAACGGTATAATCTTCTAAAAAGACTTTAGCCAGCGGTTCATATTCTTTTTGAATTTCATCTAAAGCAATCGCTAACTGATCGAGCTTATCTTGCGATATATCGATACGTACACCACCCACTTTTGCCGCGCCAAAAATAACGCGCCCTCCGGTTGTTTCTTCAAAAATAGCTAATACTTTTTCTCGAACACGCCATGAGTGCATAAATAAACTTTCAAACCCGATTGCATCAGCCGCCAACCCTAACCATAACAAATGGCTATGTACGCGAGAAAGTTCTCCCCAAAACACCCGTAAAAATTGGGCACGCTTGGGAATATCTAAATTCATCACTTTCTCAATACCTTGACAATAACCAACGCCGTGAATAAAACTACAAATACCACAAATGCGCTCAGCGACAAAGACCATATCTTGAAAAGATTTTTTCTGACATAACAATTCTAACCCGCGATGAATAAATCCAACGCTGGGAAGCACGTCAACTACCATTTCGTCTTCTAATACTAAATCCAAATGGATTGGCTCTGGTAAAACCGGATGTTGTGGTCCAAAAGGTACAATTGTTCGTTTAGCCATATCGTTTAACCCTTCTCTGTTGTAGTATCTGCAGCGGAAATAGTCGCAAATGGCGCTTTCTTCGCAATATTATAAAATTTACCTTGATAGTCTAAAATCATATCGCTCACTTGAATACCAAATAAATCATGCATTTCATTTTCATAGAGAAATGCCGGCATAATAAGGTGAGAAATACTGGGTAACGTGGGATGATCCAATGGTATTGATAGTCGTAAATTATAAAATCGGTACTCTTTATCGAACGTATAATCAATTTGGAAGTGATCAGATTGCTTTGTGCACCCAATTTGCACCAATCGATATCCCTCTTTCGATATTTTTTGCGCTCGGCTGATCAGCTCAGATCGTTCGATTGTAACAATTTCTTGATCTTCAAACATGGGAACCTCTTTTAAAAATCTTTCGTTTATGCGGTGACTTTCTCTTGCTGTTTCTTTTCTAGTACTGCTAAGGCTTTAACAACGCCATCGATGATCACTTCGGGTCGTGCGGCGCACCCCGGAACAAAAACATCAACAGGAATTACGGTATCAACACCACCCAACATATTATAGCATTCAGCAAAAAAATGACCGGTACAAGCACAAGCCCCAATGGCGACAACAGCTTTAGGTTCGGCCATTTGATCGTATAAATTTTTAATAACTGTCTTATTTTGCTGATTGACACCGCCAGTAATTAATAAAATATCGGCATGTTTTGGATTACCCACATTAATAATGCCAAATCGTTCAATATCATAAAGCGGCGTTAAACAAGCGAGCACCTCAATATCGCATCCATTACAGCTGGACCCATCATAATGAATAATCCAAGGGGATTTTTTAATTGACACGCGACTTTCTCCCTTATTTCAAAATAAATAATAACATCAAATTCCCGAGACCAAAAATGAGCGTGATCACCCAAGCCGAGGCCAACATCAAATCCCATTTGACACGAGCATTGATGTTGTCAATCAGGATTTCGAGAAAATAAACAATCAGTACGGCCACAATACCTACGATTGGCCTGCTCGCAAAAAATAGATAAATTAAAGCCATCACAAAAACAGTTTCGTACCAATGAATGATTTCAAACAACGCGAGCGATGGGCCGGCAAATTCTGTTGAAAGCCCTTTAACCAACTCTTGATGCGCATGGTGTGAGGTGGACAAATCAAACGGTGATTTACGCAATTTGATGGTCAACACATAAATCAACCCAAAGAAAACACCAGGCAAATACTGAATCGCCGAATGAGTTCCTGAAGCAATGAGATTGATATCAAAAGTTCCTGTCGCCATATAAATACCGACAGCAGCCAGAAGAATCATGGGTTCGGCCGCAAGCATTTGTAACAACTCTCGGTCTGCACCCAACATGCTATAGGGTGAATTCGTCGAATAAGCAGCCAGCACCAAAAAGACATTGCCTACAACCAATGCAAAAATACACATCAATAAATTTTCACCTGCAAACAATAATCCAACAGCCGCTACGGTAAAAATAAGCGAACAAATCACTAAATCGTGATGGAATCGATTTAAAACCAAATTCTGTTTGCTGAATAATTTCATCACATCATAGAACGGCTGCAAGACAGGGGGTCCCATTCGACCTTGCATTTTTGCAGTAATAACGCGATCAATACCTCCGACCAATCCAGCCACGACAGGCGTCAATAAAATGCCTACAATACCCCAAATCCAAGCGTTCATAACTTCTCCACTAAAAACATCAAGATTAATAAAACAATCGACCCGGCAATTGTCCATCGCATGAGTACTTCTTCGCCAAAAAATCGGGTGAGATAATAATTTTTAAAGGCCCAAGGTCGAGGGGAGCTCAACGAACCCATAAACTCTTGAGGATTAGCCACATTAGCACCGCCCAAATAAGGGGTGGTGTAGACTAAATGTTTCTTTCGAATCAATAAAATAATAGGTGGCAGTAACATTAATCCCAACATAATAGCAATCGATAGTTCAATTTTATCATAAAGCATGGGATTCCAACCATACATCGGCACCAACCAATATTGACCAATCAGAGGGTAGCAAACGCAAGCCGCTATGGTCAGAATAGCCAATCCCCATAAAGCAACCCATTCAATCCCAATCCCCTGTTCGAGATTTTGTTGCCTTGCATTGGGGATGGCGATTAATTGGCCAAACCATTTCGTCCAAAAGAACAACATTAACGACCCACCAAAAATAACAATCGCTGGGAATATGGGACTACGAATAGCCAATGCTTGAATCACAGCCCATTTACTGATCAACATACCAAATGGCGCTAAAAACATACCGCTTAATCCAATCAGCATAATAATCGTCACGTAAGGCATTGAAGCGATAAGCCCTTGCATATCTTCAATATCCAAGCTATTGGTTTGATGTGAAACGGTACCCACACAAAGGAACATGAGCGCTTTTGCAACTGCGTGGAAAATAATAATCAACACAGCTGCCCATAAGGTAAAGGACGTACCAATACCGGCGCATAAAACAATCAATCCTAAATTAGCAATGGTCGAATAAGCCAAAACACGTTTGCTATTGCGTTGAGAAACGGCCATCGCCGACGCCGCCAAAAAGCTCAACCCGCCCAATAAGGCAACCATAGCGCCCGCTGTCGTTCCTTTTAAAATGGGCGCACATCGAATAACAAGGTAAACACCCGCTTTAACCATCGTACTGGAATGTAGCAAAGCAGAAGCTGGTGTTGGCGCAACCATCGCGCCTAATAACCAATTTCCAAAAGGGTATAAAGCCGCCTTATTCATGCCCGCAAAACAAATTAATAAAACCGGCAATAAAACAAATGCAACTGGCATCATCATCAAGCGCTGTAATTCGAGCGTATAACCGCTGTCTGCCAAATAAATAATCGCTAAAGCAAAAGACAACCCACCAACCAAGAGCATCCATAAAGCACGAAAGGCATTTTGAATCGCGATGGGCTCTCGTGAATAGCTAATCATGATAAATGAGCAGACCGTAGTAATTTCCCAAAAGAAATAAATCCACGTGATGCTATTAGAAAATATAATGCCAAACATAGCGCTAAAAAATAAAAAAATCGTAGCTAAAAACAAATGGGTCCGATTGGAAAGCTCAGGATGTTCATGATGATAATGTTTCATGTATCCGACAGTATAAATCGCTATCAACGTACCCACAATCCCGATTACGACAGCCATCACTGCCGTCAATCCATCCAAATAAAGATAATGTGTTACTTCGGGCATGCGACCTGAAAAATCATAAAAAAGTACAAGCCCATATTGCACAATCACTAGCAAAGGAATCCAGTAACGGCGCAACGGCAATTTTCGGCAAATAAATAAAAAAACCAATGCCAAAATAATATCGCCAATCATAATCAATTGATTGGGTAGCGGACAGATAAAGGTTGAATACTCGCCACTTCCTTTCATGTACTGAATAGCAAAAAGAACACTGGCTGCAGCGATAACAGTCGATGCAATGATTGTTATCCATTTTTGAAAAAAAGCATTCTTTGAAAAGACCAACAAAACTGCCGGCAGCAGTGGGAAAAAAATCAGGAAAATTGCTAATTCCATCGGGGATCCTCAATCAAATTAACCGTTAAATTCTTATCATCGCAAAGCGCGGACAATATAATATATTGGCCTTCGTCTCGCAATGATTTTTTGTAACTCCCTCTGAGATCGTGATGATACAAGAACGTTCAGATTTTGGATGATTTTTTAAGGGTTTTGAGAGCCCTATTCAAGCCGTCCTCTTAACACGAGCCGCTTTGTTAACTATGCTGCTCGTGTATTGCTCTTCCGTCATTGCGAGGTATGCCCGAAGCAATCCAGTATCAGAACTGGATTGCTTCGGGCATACCTCGCAATGACAAAAAACTAGATTGCTGTTGAGCGATCGCATAGCAACATGACACCCATGCAATCCTTTCTCACCTCGCCAACCGCAGCAATAATTGATTCATTTTCGCCACAAAAGAAGCAGGGTCTTTGAGTTGTCCGCCTTCGGCCAAGACGGCTTGATCGAATAAAATTTCAACCCAATCTCTAAACTGAGTATCATCCGGCTCATCTTTGAGCCGTTGAACGATATCATGATTCGGATTAATTTCAAAAATCGCTTTCATCTCAGGTACATCCTGTCCAACCGATTTTAAAATACGCTGCATATTGATATTCAAATCAGTTTCATCGGCCACAATACAAGCGGGCGATTGCGTCAACCGATAAGTTAATCGTGCTTCTTTAATTTTTTCACCCAACACTTCTTTAACCTGCTTCAAAAAGCCCTCGTATGCTTCTTGGTCTTTTTTCTGCTCGTCTTTTGACTCTTCTTGGTTAACAATTTCGCTATCCAACTCGCCTTTCGCAATCGATTGCAATGGTTTGCCATCAAATTCATTCAAAGACCCCACCAGCCATTCATCAACCCGATCAGATAATAACAAAACTTCAATCCCGGCTTTGCGAAAAACTTCTAAATACGGACTGTTCTTTGCCGCCATGAAGCTATCAGCGGTTATATAATAAATTTTCTTTTGGTCAGATTTCATTCGACTCACATAGTCCTCAAGTGAAATCGTTTGCTCGGCTTGATCGGTTTGTGTCGATGAAAAACGCAATAATTTTGCAATTTTTTCACGATTTTCAAAATCTTCGGCCGGTCCCTCTTTCAGGACGCGACCCAATTCTTTCCAAAATTTCAAATAGCTTTCCGGCTCGTCTTTCGATAATTTTTCAAGCATTTCTAAAATGCGCTTAACTAAACCTGAGCGAATTTTTTCAACCATCGGATTACGCTGTAGAATCTCTCGAGAAATATTAAGCGGCAAATCATTGGCATCGATAATTCCTTTCACAAAACGTAAATAAGAGGGTAAAAACTGCTCGGCTTCATCCATAATAAAAACACGTTTAATATAAAGTTTTAAACCATGTTGATGTTGTCGATCATACAAATTAAACGGCGCTCGCGCAGGAATATACAATAAACTCGTATACTCCAGTTTTCCTTCGACGCGATGATGTCCCCACAACAAAGGATCTTCAAAATCATGCGAAATATGCTTGTATAACGCTTTATACTCTTCCTCTTTAATTTCGTTTTTCGGCAATGCCCACAAAGCAGTCGCTCGATTCACCTGCACCCATTCCTCGGTTTTTTTACCTTTATCATCTTCTTTTAACATGAAAATCGGCAGCATAATATGATCAGAATATTTTGTAACAATACTACGTAAACGATAGCTTTCTAAAAATTCTTCTTCTTCTTTACGTAAATGTAAAATCACTTCCGTACCGCGCATTTTACGATCGACGTTTTCAATCGTGTAATCCCCCTCGCCTGCCGACTCCCAGCAAACGCCGTGTTCTTCGGTAAGCCCCGCGCGACGTGTCAACACCGTTACTTTTTCAGCCACAATAAATGCCGAGTAAAAACCCACGCCAAATTGTCCTATCAATTTTGAATCTTTGGCTTGATCACCAGTCAGAGAAGCCAGAAAATCTTTCGTCCCTGATTTCGCAATGGTTCCTAAATGGCTGACCACTTCATCACGACTCATGCCAATCCCATTATCGCGAATCGTGATCGTGCGATTTTTTTTATCAAAATCGATTTGAATTTTTAAGTCGGGATCATTTTCCATCAACGCTGAATCCGATAATGCTTCAAAGCGTAATCGATCCGCCGCATCGGACGCATTCGAAATTAACTCTCGCAAAAATATTTCTTTGTTGCTATAGAGCGCGTTAATCATAAGCTTGAGCAGTTGTTTAACCTCAGTCTCAAATCCTCGCGTTTCTTTTTGCTGCTTGACAGACATGCGAATGCTCCTTTTGTTTGTTTTGTATTGAGTAAAATAAATATGGGGATATCTTAGCCGATTTTCAAGTTATTTCATCTTTAATAACGCAAATCAGAATAACAATAACATTTTCTTTATAAAAAATTTCTCACGCAAAAATTTTGAATCTTGTTATAATCGCGGGCACATTAATTGAGCCTCAAGGAATTCCCATGCATCCAACGCCTTTCATGCCTGACTTCTCAAAAGCCCGCATATTGATCGTCGGCGACGTGATGCTCGATCGTTATTGGTATACCCAAACAACGCGCATTTCACCTGAAGCCCCCGTCCCCGTGTCAAAAATCCAACGTACTGAAGAGCGCGCTGGTGGCGCCGGCAATGTGGCCCTCAATATCGCCAGTCTCGGCGGACAGGTTTGTCTATTGGGATTAATCGGTCATGACGAAGCGGCCGATACATTAGCCCATTTTTTCGATGCGCGTCACATTCAATACCATTTGCATCCCATCGAACATCACCCCACCATCGTAAAATTGCGTGTGCTAAGTCAGCATCAACAACTCATTCGACTGGATTTTGAAGAGAAATTTTCTGCGTCTCATGCCGCACAATTATTAAAAACATATGAAACCCTATTGCCAAATTATGATGTTGTGATTTTATCGGATTATGGCAAGGGTGTTTTATCGCATCCACAAAGCTTTATTAGCGCAGCAAAGCATTTAAACAAACCAATCTTCGTCGATCCCAAACAAAACCATTTCGATGTTTACGCCCATGCTTCTGTCATCACACCGAATTTTAAGGAATTCGAAGCGGTGGTTGGCCCTTGCCATGACGAACAAGAAATAAAAACAAAAGCGCACGAGCTGATTGAAGCGCAAGATTTATCGGCACTGCTCATCACACGCGGCGAA
>Ga0154602_166_pt1 | contig 16525 bp, 11 predicted proteins | sample RifGroF2_FD_116031 | JGI IMG/M metagenome (GOLD analysis project Ga0154602, IMG submission 116031) | Gammaproteobacteria bacterium GWF2_41_13 | reverse complement strand
TTTAGCCTATCATTTCCGAGATATCGGGGAAATCGAAACGGGACACAATGACACCATGAGCGGAAACACCATCGACCCATTTAAAGCAAAACATGTGCATTTGAATGAATTCTCGCTCGGGCTGGGATACCAGATTTAGCGATCGAAATACGCCCCGCAAATTTAGTAACTTATCAGGGGGCGGCCTTTATGACCGCCCAAAAAATTGCAGCAATTAAACATTAATCGAGAAAATTTAGATTAGCCTGAATTTTGGGTAAGAGAACGGGATTTTATATTAACGCAATTGTTGCTCCGTGTGATGAATTCGTAGGGGCGCCCAATCTCGAAAGCTCTCGCAATTTTGGGCACCCACAAGGGGTGCCCCTACAAATACCGGAATTAAAAATAACCATCCCGCCTCAAACATTGTTTTTTTATTTCTTATCCAAAACTGATGTTAATAAAAAAGATCGTTCGATCGATGTATCACTGGAAAAACAATAACGCTTCAATACCGTCAACCTGCTAATGCTGCTACAGGTGTAGCAGTTGGACATCGAGGAGAGGATTGTTGACTGTGGGTTGGCGATTCGGCTTCAGCCTGATCTGGTGATTGTCTAACTTCTGCTGGCTTAAATAGCAATGATGGCACTAGTCCTCTAGATTGAACGCCATCAGGCTTTGGCTTCAGCGATATCCCTTTATCAATAGCATCATCCTGGAACATTGCAGTCATTTGCGCCGATGATCCGCCGCTGCCTGATAAAGAATATTGCCTGCCAGGAGAGGCTGCGGTCGGCGATGAGGGAACCGTCAGCGGCAAAGAACCTGACGCATCCGAACTTGAATGCTCCGATCCTGTTGGACTTCTCCTACCGCTAGAGCTCATTCCTTCTACGCCTCCGTCAGTTCCAAGCATCACAGACAAGGCGTTAGCTGCTTCGCTGCTTGCTGGGTGAGGCGATTTTTCTGCTCCAATGTCAACAGCCCTTTGTAACGCTGCGGGCGCGGAAACACTGCCTCTAACTTGCAGAGGAATCCGATGATCCGGTAAGGAATCTTCTGGAGGTACCGATTTCGGTCGAATTGGCATTTGTTTCGCTATGGGAATTGATAAGTCTACGCTTAGGCCTGGTTGGCACCCTAAAAATGGTAATTCCGAATCAGCAACACGCTTTAAAAGCGATCTGTCCGCTGTGCTTACAGATAGAGCAGAAAATTGCGGAATTTCACTCTTGGCGCGCGATTTCTTAATATTTTCTACACTCGCAACTTGTTCATTCACACTAACAGGTCGAATTATTGGCAACCCTACTGGATCCATCGGCTCTTCTTGCTCAATCGACTCAATCCGCTTTACTCGTTTAGTTTTCCTATCGATCAAATAATCTACCGTTCCTATGCCTCCTCCAGCCACTACTCCGACAGTAACCACACCCGCACCTAAAATCATTAAAGAACTACCCACTACCCATAACGGAAGAGCGGCCAGTGGAAAAAGAAAGCCAGCAGCCACCGTAAGAATTCCTACTACAGCAATAGATGTCCCAGCTATCAATGAAAAAATACTTGAAAACAATCCACGATGCCGACGAAAAAAGCTTGGCGGTTTCGACGGCCTCGTTGCTATTCCCGTTGTATAGTTAAATTCCGTCACCGTTTTATTCAATTCTTCCCATAACCCTTTCTTTTGTTCACTCCATATCCCTATCCGCTGCGATACCGCCTCGCAATCTGCAACTATTTTCAAATCTCGCTCATATTGACGAAGTCTCAACTCGGACATTTTTAAGGCTGTCTCTTTATCCGAAAAACCTAGATCCTGCTTAAGTGCATCAATTTTCGGGATCTTTCCTTTTCTTTCCTCGCCCCATCTCTCTCTTTCAGCTAGAAGTAGAAGACTTGTTGTTCTTATGATTTTTTCGTTACAAGCATCAAACGCCTGCTTGTTCTCCAGATACTCTTGTTGAATTTGCTCGTAACTTTTATTTTTTTTCTTGAATAATTCAACATCCCAAGACACTTCTTCAAGTTTTTTCAAAAGCAAATCAAAAGCATGCGCACACTGAAACATTAAGATCATATCGTCAAGTTGATCCTGCGTTTTTTTATCCCTTCGCATTTTTCCTATTTCATTAGCCATTTTCTCCAGTTGTATACAAAACGGCTCGACATTAACTGAGGGGGAGGTTAGTGCCGTTGCTCTTAAGCTATCAATCACAATCCGAAGACTACTGTTTGAAATGCTATACGCTATATCATCAAGGTTTTCAGTTCTACCCTCCGGCAACGGAATTGAGCACGTGACAGTCGACCCTGAAATAGTAGTCGCTTTGCTAAATGCATCCAAGAAAGGTAATAGCTTCTCTATTGGATACCTTGCGCTATCAGCAGTTCCCGCTGAAGGATCAGCCGCTTGTTTTGATGGTAATTCTCTACCCCCTGCTTCGCAAACTTCTCTTGGAGAAACACCGTCACGACGACCTTCTGGCGATTCTGGCCCGGGAATTACTGCTGCGCTCTTGAAAATAGCTAATGCATCCAGAAGATGATCCAAACAAACACTAGGGGCACCCTGTCGTGAAAGCCGAACTCTGCATGCTTGAAGCCGCTGCGTGAAGCGTTGTTGTTGCTCTGTTTGTAATTTGCCCAACTGAACTGATGTTGTAAGCATATCCCTTTCCCTCAAAAAATTTCCTTGTTTAAAGTAGCCGCTACTCCAATTTTCACCAGCGAAATCCGGCTTTGGTGAAAAATTCTCACCGCTCTCTGTTCAATTTTTTGCCTTTTTTATCTTCCGGCTATAATACCCTCGAAACCTTAAGGAAATATTAAGAAAATCTTTCTTCTCACATATTTTGATCAAAAAAAGAGCGTGGGTTTTCGAGCAAGCCTTTCAAGCTTCAACGCTTCATTTGTCGTGTTTTTTATTGATTTCGCGGCATCGCTCTTCGACTAATCTTCGGCGCGCTGCGCCTCGCACAACGATGCAAAAATGGGTCAGCAAACCGCGAAACCCGCACTTTAATTTTAGATAAAAACGAGCAAATTTTGATCTAAGTTATTGCTTTTACATGCAATCAAACAGCGTTATACTGATGATGCGTTGATTTTTTAATGGACTGAAAAATATTATGATGGCGCAAAAAAGGGACTCCCATAAAAAAAATAAAACGCTGTACGAGGAAGCGAAGAGACAACTAGAAGTCCATATTGTCAAAGAAATACTGCGACAAGAAGAAGCGATAAAACGACAGCGAACCGGTGATTCACTTTCTCTTGAAGAAGCGGAAATATTATTCCACAAACAAGCGCCAAAACGAGTAGGTGACCAATTATTTCTTTATTCTCCTGATACTCATGCCAATATCCACCGCCACGCTTTGTGCCGAGATTTGAATCAACACGACATAGGCATACCTATGGCCGACGAATCACTTTGGTATGGTGATGGCGATCCTCTCGATCCAGAAAATCGCACTGATTTAGAAAAAATTCAGCATCAACTCAACTTGGATGAGCAATCGTTATTTAATCAGCTTGTTGCAACGTATCCACAAGATTGCGCGAATCCTCTCACGACCCCTATTGCATCAATACAAAAAACGGCTTTCAGCAGTACTTCGCCATGCACCATCGAAATAAATGATCAACAAACTTTAACTTATTTTTACGCGACTCCAACCTACTCTCATCCGCGGGAAAAAACCGTTTTTGTAACCAGCGAGTGTCATTTGCAAATGGCAAGCCCGGAGGAACCTTCAAAAAAACAATCCATCCCTGGTACAATCATTTACGCACGGCAGCCCAATCTCACACCGGAGTTATGTGAAAATAGCTGGGAATACCAAGAACTCACTTGCGATTATTTATACGCGAAATTATTTCTCCAAAAAAAAATAACGGCGCTCCATTTTCACCACGCTTTCACTTGGGTTCAGAAAAAATCCATCGATAAAGCACAATGGAAAGCTTTATCTCAGGAAGACAAGGAAAAAATATTGTGGCTGGCGATTTCCTTGGATACCGACGGCCTATTAACGCAAATGATTTTAAAAAATAGTGATTACCGCCGAACGCTCGAACAATGCTCGGCACAAACATTGGCATCACTCATGAGGGATTTACAGGATCGTCAAAGAGCCGCAGAAAATTACCTCAAATCGCTTCAAAAGAGATTAGAAGCAGCACTGCAAACTTCTTCAACAGATCCTGAAAAAAACAAGGGGCTCGCTGATTCAATCCCCATGGCTGAAAGCGTAACCGATCGGCTAACAGAAAACGCTGGTGGTTTACTCGCCTTACAACCTCTCGTCCGAAAAAAAACAACCACTCTCGAGCAATTACGTCAAGTGCGTGACACGGATTGTTATGGGTTATTCGCTGGTCACAAAGCTTTTTCAAAAAAATCATCCGGCTCTTTATCCAAAGCGCAACAAGCGCTATTGGCGGGAGAAGTCATTTACAGGGAGGGTCGCTCAACCCCTTTAGAAAGGCTGACTTCTTTCGTGTGCAATGTCACTGACCCGCAATTACGTGCATTAACGCGTGAAGAACGATATCGGATTGCAAAAGCGTTAACCGAACAATATGAGACTGGCTCCTTAGAACAAAATTTATTAGCCCTCCAACGAACACAAAAACAATTAAGCACTGAATTCAATCCCCAGAAAAGGCAGCAGCAGAAAATCGCGCTGCAAAAACGTTTAGTGGCGTTAGGTATTCGTGAAAAGCAAATCGACCAGACATTGAAAAAATTGGAAAATATCCTGTATGTTCTCGACGTTCGCAATGCATTTGATGCGCCATTACCATCCGCGACAACCTTAATTCAACGCACTTGTATTGAATTACTGCAGGGGCGGCCCTCACTTTACCCTCTCACCATATTATCCTCAAACGATTTAACGGATATCTTCAATCATCTCAATGCGCTCAAAACACTCGTTGAGGAGCGAGAAGCTCTGCGAGAAAGCTTACGTCATTGGGTAAAATCAACAGGTAACAAACAAGTATTCAAACAAAAATTACAACGACAAAATGAAGCGCTCATGCGTTACGGAGTACCACAACACATCACCGTTGCAATAATCAACCGGTGGCTGTCCATATTTACATCTCCGAGCCAATATTATGCCTTTATAGAAATGATCCATGTTTATAGGCGCCTACAGAAACAACTCTACCGCCTAAAAGAACATGCTTGGAAAAATCGAGCGGAAATAACAGCTATCAAACAGCGATTAAAACAAGAAGAATCGCAATTAAAAGCGTATGGTTTAAACCCCACAATTTCGACTGTCTTTGCAAATATCCAGCAATGGATGATGATTGATTTAGTGCTAGGAGATAAAAACCCTTTATCTGCAAGCATCGACGACCTAGCTCAAATCAGGCAAACCACACGACCCTATCTTCCATTACCGAGAAGAGAAACCGTGACGCTTGATAATCCCAATCCAACAAGTCAGCCACTGGCTGAGCCGAGCAACCCATCTGCTCCATCAACAGCAAGCAGCACATCAGCTCGAGTATTGAATTTCCTGTCAGCTCGGCCGCCCATAGTCAGATCGTCTACACTTCAAGCCGAGCGGGCGGAAGCGGTCAGGAAAACGCCCCTCGCTCAAACGCTCGGCCGCTGTGGGTACTTTGCTCATCGAGCACTCGATCCGACGAATTCAGGTCGGCCAAACTTTCACACCTCAACGACCCCTCGGGTAAAATATGGAGACTCATTAGAAAAACAACCGACACTGATCGATTATTTGGATTTACCTATACCTCCGATTCGCTTGGCGATGGCGCGTTGATTTGGTAAAGTAAATGGTAATTATTCACCGCCAGGGTAAACGCATCTAAATTGACCTAAATTTTGGACAAGAAAATCGGATTTTAAATGAACTCAATCATTGTTCTGTGCAATGAATTCGTAGGGGCGACCCTTGTGGTCGCCCAAAAATTGTGGGCATCTTTGAGACTGGGCACCCACAAGGGGTGCCCCTACCGAATATTGTTCTTCGCATTAACTATCCAAAATTTAGGTCAATTTTAGATACGTTTACCGTGATTCACCGCGGATCGTGATAGTACAAAAACGTTCTGCCGTCATTGCTAGCGACAAAACAATCCAGAGAATAAAACTGGATTGCTTCAGGCATACCTCGCAATGACCGTGTAAAAACATTCAATAAATCATAAAGCTCACGTTCAAAACCAATCGAGCGGATAAATATGAAAAAACACTTACAACAAATGGCTGATTATTTGCTTCCTCACACATGCTGTTTTTGTCAGAAAAAAACTCACCGATCTTTTGAATTATGTCCACCTTGTGAATCACAACTGCCCCGCATAAAACAAGCGTGTACCGTATGCGGAAAAATAACCCCCTATCATTTCCCCATCTGCGTTTCGTGTTTAAAAAACCCTCCACCCTTTGATCGAACTTATGTTTTATTTCCCTATGAATCCTTAGCAGCAAGGATGATCACGCGATTAAAATTTGGATATGAATTGCGTTATGCAAAAATTTTAGGCCAACTCATGGCTCATTATTTGATCGATACGTGGTCTCGTGAACCTTCTGTTGAAAAACCGGAATGCATCATCCCCATTCCGCTACATCTAAAACGTTTAAAAGAACGAGGGTTCAATCAATCAGTTGAAATTGCGCGCCCCATTCAGAAACGACTTCATATCCCGATTGAATTATATGCTGGTCATCGCATGCGTTATACACAAGCGCAATCGTCCCTGCCACAAGCAGAACGCAAAAAGAACGTAGCAAAAGCTTTTGCTACCCATAAAAATTTTCGCGCGAATCATGTGGCGATCTTAGATGATGTTATGACAACAGGATATACGGTGTCTGAGTTCAGTCGAGCGCTGCGGAAAAAAGGTGTCCAAAAAATTGATGTTTGGTGTTGCGCGAGGGCATGAGATGATGGGACGCGGAACAGTAAATAGCGGTACTAGATTGCGGCGTAAACATCAAAGTCATCCAACTGCCCAATCAACCGGTAATGTGACCAAAATTGCCGAAACACCTTACTGCGATTAAAAACAGGCAAATAAGGCGCTGGTTTTTTCTCGCCGTACAGCTCAACGGGCGTTGTTCGTATAAAAATCAAATGGGGTTTTTCTTTCTGTAACAGGCGAATCGTCTGCCAAACATAAATATCAAGAAAAGCATAATTCACATGACGCTTAATAAAAACTTGCTGTGCCGTCGGCGTCATCAAATAACCATTAAAACAATGCGTATCGATTGATGCATCTATGTTGATGGGATAGGTCGGATAAAGTGAAGGAGCAAAAAAGAAAATGGATGAATGAGCCGGCGCGTGATACTTGATAAAGCGAATCATTTGCTGATATGCCGGCATTACCGTTTGGTGATAGCGCCAATCTGAATAAAACGCCATAAACGTTACATAACCATAGAGACTGGCCAGCCAAAATAAAAAGCATAATCCCGCCCATAACAAATGAGCTTGACCGCTTGTTTTTCGCATGGCTATCACTTGCTCGTAAATCAAGAGCGCCAACATCATGAGAGAAACCGTAAATGCAGGCAAGCTGTGATAATACCAATAAGTCTGTTGTAAAAGGTAAATCAATAAAAAAGCCAATAAGCTCACCAGTAACATTTTGCGAAGCGCTGTGACCTCGGCCGTTATCCACGGAACAAAACAGTTAGCGCAAAATATTAACAGGCAAATTAAAAAAACGGGCGTCATAGGCGTCGTCAATGGCTTAACCGCTGTGGCATAGTAAACTTTTATACTCATCGGAACGATGTAAGTCAGATACTCCGGCGTGATCAAGAAAAGGGAATATAAATAAATCACCTGCACTGCAAGAATCACCCATACTTCGGATCGACAAAAACTAAACCATTTTTTCCGGTGAAATAAAATACAGCATTCCATCATTAGAAAAGTAATTATAAAATATGGTTTTATTGCAAAACCAATCCCCGCCAGGGCACCAATCAACAATGATAGTGTCAACGGCAGTTTGAACTCGGTACGACTCAACAGAAAAGCGGAGGCAAGAAGATAGGGTAAAACAAAAATAACCATGAAATGTTCTCGCTGACCTAACTCAACGCTCGGAACAATCAATAATCCGGCAGCGATTGCACAAAGCAATATTAAACGAGCAGCTTTGGGTAATGTAAGTAGTAAACGCCGCGCCAACAATAGGACTAAAGCGATCAGAGTCAACACGTATAGTTCCAGCGCTACAACGATAGAAATTGAAGTGATATGCGCGATTAATAAAACGGGCATATAAATATAAACGGCCATCGGGGCGTTAGGCTCGAGGGTATCTTTAAAATAATGCCGCCCTTGTAATAATTCTTTTGCAAATTGAATCAAACAAGCATTATCTCTATTGCTACCCAGATGTTTTTGCATCCAAATAGAAATTAAAAACAAGCCCAGAATGACAACAAAAGTGAGGGCATTGCACAAACGATTAGATGTTACTTTGGTTTGCATAAGTCAAAAGTTGATCTTAATAAAATAACTTCAGGTAACTATTCATCGCGATCGTGATGAATAGTTACAATTTCAGAAGTATAAAGTAAAGATCGCTGTTCAGCCAGACGAGATGCGTTTTTCGATGAAACATCGCCATCCCGCACTTCATGTTTGCCATTGTGAAAAACGTAATAACGAAACAATCCAAAATTTGAACGTTCTTGCATCATCACGATCGCGACGAATAATGACAATTTCAATAAAACCATTTGGTTATTTCTAATTTTATGGTTAGAATTTAGACGTTCAAGAATAGGGTTGGATTTTCGCGAAAAGATAAGGCTCAATAAAAACAAGCGATCAACAGAAATTTACATCAGCGTCAAATGAGCGTTGCAAGCGAGGTTTTCATAAATAGATCTTTTCACCTCAATCCACGACGTAAATAAACGACATGATAAATGGAATTGAATTTCATGGCTCGGGATTACGAAAAAAAAAAATATTTTCATAAAAATTATCGAGCGATTTTGTTGACTTGCCTGCTCGTTATGCTGTTTTATCTCTCCCCCAGTTTCGCCGCTGCAAATACGCCCATTACCACGTCACCCCCATCTGTTAACGTATTAACCTGGTGGGGCTACCTAGATCCGCCGTGGGTCAAACCACTGATCGAGCAAACTTGCCATGTTAAATTATCTTATGATGAATACTACATGACTGATGAGTTTTTACGTCGATGGGACGATTACAAAAATAATTATGATATCGTTATATTTTATGATGTTATGTATAATTCGATAAAAAATGATCTGGAGGGTAAATCGAAACATAATTTAAGCGCTCAGGCCAAAGATTATTATCCCGCCATACGGGACCATTTTTATCAACAGCATTTTTTAAACAATACCGCTTATCTTTTTCCTGGAATCCCTGGTATTTTATGGAATCCGAAAAATATACAAATCAATCCAACTGATAATCTCTATCAAATTTTTCACAAGGCCGGCGATCATATCGCCATTCTGCTCGATGATGCGATCAGCGCAAATGCATTGTTCAACACCTATCATGATTTCGACCCATTCGCCTTAAATAAAATAAGACAAAACACGAGACTCTACATCGCTAATGCTTATGATAACCTTGTGAACAACGAAAATTTTGCTTTTGCATTCAGCGATTCTGGCGTCGCACTTCAAGAAGTTGCCTTATCGCACGGTAATTTAGTGTTCACAACACTCCCGGCCTTTTTATTTAATTCATCTGACTTAATCGCTCAACTGAACGACGAACCCTCCACCACCTGTGTTGCTGATTTACTGTCGAGTCGATCATTTTTAAATCGCTTACAAAAAGACACCTACTTCTTTTCACCTTATGGCGATATCCCTCAAACCGGTGACAAGGCTTATCTCGATGCTTACCGACAATATTTGGCTGAACTCCCGAAGATGACGTGGATGCCGCTTTTTACCAATCAAGAATATGAGGCCATTAACAACTGGTGGCAGCTCATGAAAATCAATGCTGGAGAACAAACATTAGGGTAAAAATATGATATTGAAAACGAAAAAAGCATTTTTACAATTCATAATTCTGCTCAGTTGTTTTATTTTTTCTTTACCCTTGATTCAAGCCAAACCAGAGAACACGGTTAATATTCTCACGTGGTGGGGATACCTGCTTCCAGAAAACATCGCCGCGGCGGAAAACACTTGTCACACCAAAATATCGTTTGATGAATATTATTCCGATTCTGAGTTTCTCAGGAGATGGGAAGAACAAAAGCAAAATTACGATATGGCGATCTTTTCGGATGTCGTCTTTAACTCCATTAAAAGCGACATTAGTATGAGCGATAGCTCCCTATGGGAAATAACAAAACAGTACAACCCCATTATACGAAATCACTACCAACAATACCATTTCCCAAAAAATATCGTGTTTTTTACTGAGGCGCTAACAGGATTTATTTGGAATCCAGCCGTCGTTCAACTGGATAAGAATGATTCTATCGATACCATTTTCAAAAAAGCAGGTACCAACACTGTCGCAATTTTTGATGACCCCATCGAAGTAAACAGGGTTATCAAACTTGCTCTAAACGAACTCGGACAACCCATTCAGCAACTACCCTTCAGCGTTTTAACACCAGAATATTTCAAAAAAGTTACCCAAAATACGCGAGTCATCATCACCGACGACAATGAAAAAGTTTATCAGCACCCTGATTTTGCCTTCGCTTTGACGTGGCAAGGGAATGCCATTTTCTACTCTGAACAAAAAAGAAAAACGTACCCCTTTTTGGTGCACCCCCAATTGTCTTACATATCTTTCGATTTGCTCGGAATAACCAACAATGATCCCGCCACACTTTGCGTCGCTAGAACGCTGTTAAGCCCAGAAGCGATGACTCGAGTTGAAAATACGGATTATTATTTTTCTCCTTATTTGGAAGACAAAAAAATAATATCGCCTTACTTTAAAAGTATTTACAACGAATTCTTGAATTACCTTTCAAGATTGCCATGGATACAACTGGCTTCTCGTGATGAATTTGAGCAACTGTCAAAACAATGGGATATGATCCGACTTAACTTGAATACGCCAGGCGCATTGTGAAACACTTGATGAGGGATCACCATGAAACATCTTGATATTAATAAAATAAAATCCGCCATAGAAAACACCATTATTATTTCCACGTGTGTCGTTTTGGCTTTTGCGCTTTTATCCATGTCGATTGCGCATCATAAAGTACAACTCAATAAAGCAAAATTTAATGAACAGAAAATTGATAATATCCTGAGTGTTTATCGATCTAATTTATCACAGCAATTAGCCATTGTCGCAAGCTCGACGATTTTCGTTGATTATTTAAATTCTGGTGAAATATCTCGGAATAATTTATTTCCTCAATTTCTTTATCAGATTAAGAATTTAAACACGCCCAGCATCGTCGGCATGTCGATTGAAAGAGCGAACGAAGAAACAATTTTTGCCATGGGTAAACGAACACCTTATCACATTACACTCAACTTATGTTATCTCAACCGCGCGCTCAACGACGAATATGGTATATGTAACAACACATGGACATTATTTTTCGACCCAGAACATCTGTTTAACAGCCTAAAAAATATCAACCGCGACCTCTACGAGTGCCCTACTTGTCAAGCGACTGATTTATTAGCCAGTAACACATTGGGTAATTTTGATATTGAAGAAAATACGCCGCTCATTATTCATGCCGGCGTAAAAACAGCACAGGATTATTCTTTTTGGTACTATATCGCCTTGATGTTCGTCGCTTTTATCGGATTGATCTTTTGGATTCGCAACCGCATTAAATTCATTTTTAACAAATATATCGCAAATCCCCTCAATTTCATCACGAGTCATTTAAAGCAAGGGCTTACATTAGATCATCAAAAAGATGAGATTCAAGAATTTGCTTATCTCATCGATCAAATCGAACAATGGAAAAAACAATTAGAAACGCTGCATGAAAAAGAAAAAGAAGCAGAAATTGGCAGGATGCTTAAGCAAATTGTACACGATATCCGATCACCGCTCACGGCGATTGACGTGATCACACAAGAATTATCTGAGGTAGAAGAAACCAAACGCACCATTATTAAAAACGCGGTCGATACGCTCAAAGATCTTGCCAACAATATTCTCTCATCTGCCACTCAAAAAGAAAAACGAGCCGGTATTTATGTTGAATATGCAGAACCTGTCGCGCTACTACTCGAAAGAATTATTTCTGAAAAAAGAGTTCAGATTGCAAAAAACATTTCATTGTCTTTGGAAATCAAAGACGCACATAGCCTATTTGCTAAAATTGACAACATCGCCTTTAAACGGGTGATTTCCAATATGATTAATAACGCCCTCGAAGCGATTCAAAATCAAATTAAGATTCATGGCGACGTTTACCGCGGCACTGTTAACGTCACCTTAAGCGAATCGACAACACATCAAATACAAATTGAAATCATCGATAATGGCTGTGGAATTGCGCCAGAAAACCTTGAAAAGATTTTACAAGGTGGCGTCAGTATCGGTAAAGAAGATGGGCACGGAATTGGGCTGTCTTCCTCGAAAAAAATGATTGAGTCGTTCGGCGGATCGCTTGAGGTTGCCTCTCGCGTCAATGAAGGGACAACAATGACGATTCGCTTGCCTATTGCGCCAGCGGCCTCCTGGTTCCCTCTGAAAATTTCACTCCCCAAAAATGCAGAAGTTATTATTTTAGATGATGATAAAGCCATTCACGCTCTCTGGGATATGCGCTTTAAAACAATTTTGCATGATGAGGATCATATTACCGTTCAACATTTTTATGCGCCTGAACCCCTGATGCAACATCCGTTAGACCGCCCCATCTCCACCATCTTTGGTTTAATTGATTATGAACTCATGAACAAAAATATCACGGGCATTGATGTCATTAAGCAATTACACCTAGAAAAAACAGCCATTCTGGTCACGAGTCGTTATGAAAATGTCAAAGTACGTGAGGAAGCCAGCACGCTCGGCATCAAAATTCTACCGAAAAGCTTTGCCCCTTACATCGATATCGAGATCTTACCCTCAGAAACTCAGGAAATTGTTTTTATCGATGACGATGAAGCGCTCACTTCGCTTTGGCAGTTGGCTGGTAAAACATCTAATAAACAGGTTCACGTCTTTAATCGAAGCAGCGATTTCACAAAGATGATCCATACCTTTAAAAAAGATACGCCCATTTATATTGATTCTAGCCTAGCAGAATCTATCCGTGGGGAAGATTTTGCCAAAGAGCTTTATGATCAAGGATTTTCTGAATTATATTTAGCCACTGGCTATGATGCAGATCATTTTAAACCGATGCCTTGGATTAAAAAAATTGTCGGAAAAAATCCGCCTTTTTGACAAAGTAAGTAATTATTCACTGCGATCGCGATGATACAAGAACGTTCAGATTTTGGATGATTTTTGACGAAAAATAGATGAAAAAGCGGAGTGTATAAATAATACATGAGCATTTTGAAGAGAGTTTTCGCCAAAAAGCGCCAAAATAGGAACGTTCCTTAAAAAGCACTGAATAGTTATGCGATTATTAACTAAAAGGGAGAAGAACACTAATGACTGATCAACCCTCATTGACTTTAAATTTGAGTCATTGGCATATTGTTGCGCACGAGCTTACAACGCCGTTGAGCATCATCGGTTTTAATGCCGATGTTATAAAAAAAACATTGCCCCTCCTCATGGCGGCTTGCGGCTCTGATCAGCCCCATGAAAAACAAAAAACACTCTTAACGCAAATTGAAACAGCTATCACAATGATCAGCGATTATGATGCAATCTGTTCTGCTTATATTTCGATGGTCACGATGCTTTTAAGCCCTATCGAAGAAATCTACACCGAATTCAAATTGCTCTCCATGGCAACTTGTGTGCAGCAAGCATTAGATTCTTTACACTTTAAATATGACTTAAAAAGCAAAGAAAATATCATCAACCAAGTAACAGATTTCCAATTTTCAGGCAACCGTTCACTCGTTATCCATATCTTATTTAATTTATTTAGAAACGCCGATTATTTTATCCGGCATGCAGGACGACCCGGTCAGTTACATTTATCTTCCTCGGAAGATGACAAGTTTTTTTATTTGCACATCAAAGATACGGGTGCCGGCATCGATGAAACGGCGCTACCCCATGTTTTTGAACCCTACTTTACGACGCGAAAAGATGTTCGAATTGGATTGGGTTTGCATTTTTGTCAACGCGCAATGAGAATGATGCAAGGAGAAATCTCTATTCATTCAAAAAAGGACGAGTGGACCGAAGTCACACTAAAATTTCCAAAAATTGTCGCCGCGAGCTAACTGAATTATTTTGCCTCGCACTGAAAATTCAGCCAATATTCAGCATGCACGCTGAATATTGACCTCAATCCAGAAATTATACCCGTCACCTTGAAAAAAACAGATATAAAAATTAAAAATAAACTATCAGATTTTTTTTCAAAAATCTTAAAAAAACTTGTAGATTATTTTTGAGAATGTGTTAAAAATTCCCTCGTTTGCAAGAGCAAACAAAACAAGTGGTATATCGTTTTTATGTTGAAGTTACAATCGATATCTGCGCTGCCAAAGCGGCCTGTGCAATTCATTAGTCAGCCGCACGTTACCTCTTTCTCTCTCGTAAAAAAGCCTGTCTCTCGAAGCCTGAAAATCTTCGAAGAATCTTGTTCGTTGGATAATCTCAGCATGACTGATGCAGCCAATCCCGATCACTTAATGCAACACCAAAAAACCTATACACGCTTTTCTGACTTTATCCTACGAGGAGATTTCCCATGACTCGCGAAATGATTATATCCGAAGAACTCGAACCCCCCTCGCCGCATATTGCGGCGGCGACGTCGCCTTTATTACCCACTTACGAAATGGCTTTACCTCGGGTTGATTTATCCGCCATTCCGCCACCCCCGCAAACAATGCCTCTTAAAACCAGCGCTTTCTATCGACGATTTTTTAAGGGTGTTTCTGCGAAAGAATATAACGATTGGCGATGGCAACTGAAAAATCGCATCACATCAATGTTCGAACTAAAACGATTTCTCAATTTATCTGAAGACGAAATCAAAGCCTTTTACGTTGGGCAAGATCGACTGCCTTTATCAATCACGCCTTATTATTTAAGTTTGATCGATCCAAATAATGCCGATCAGCCATTGCGAAAATCAGTGATTCCGACACAACAAGAATTTATTCGTTCAATCGGCGATCAAAACGATCCGCTCGCGGAAGAACATGATAGTCCCGTGAGTGGATTGGTCCATCGATACCCTGACCGCGCATTATTTTTAGTCACGAATACTTGTTCGGTGTATTGTCGTTATTGCACGCGCTCTCGCATGGTTGGTGAATGCGTGGCTGAACCGCTCACGCGCACCGATTGGGAAAATGCGATTCAGTATATCGCCGATCACTCTCAAATTCGAGATGTCTTGTTATCGGGGGGCGATCCATTAACCATGGATGATGCAACGCTGGAGTGGTTACTGTCTCGATTACGAAAAATCCCGCATGTCGAGATGATTCGTATCGGGACCAAAACACCCGCCGTACTGCCACAACGCATTACGCCGGCTTTGTGTAAAATGCTTAAAAAATACCATCCTTTGTATTTAAGCTTGCATTTTACGCATCCCGATGAACTGACGAAAGAAACGGCAAAAGCCTGTGAGCGATTAGCCGATGCCGGTATTCCGCTGGGCAGTCAAACGGTACTCCTGACTGACATCAATGATAACGTCGAAACTATGAAAAAATTAATGCAAGGCCTTTTGCGTATTCGTGTTAAGCCGTATTATATTTTTCAATGTGATCCGATTATTGGCTCAGGTCATTTTCGAACGCCGATTGAAAAAGGATTGGAAATCATCGCCGGATTGCGCGGACACACATCTGGTTATGCTGTGCCGGCTTACGTGATCGATGCACCCGGTGGTGGCGGAAAAATACCCCTGTTACCAGAGTATTTTCAAGGCCGTGACGAACAAGGTCTCGTGTTGAAAAATTACGAAGGAAAAGAATATCGTTATCCGGACCCTATCTGTGACTAGAATCGCTGCACACGATAAAATGATCGCATGGATGACCCCGTGTAGGGGCACCCCTCGTGGGTGCCCTGTTTCAAATATTCAATGCGCCCACAAATTTTTTGGGCGACCACAAGGGTCGCCCCTACAGCTTCATCACACAGAACAATGGTTGTGTTAATTTAAAATCAATTTTTACATAAAACTCGGATTTTATATGCTCGTCACGAATATAGTATCCGCCCAACACGAGGAATTAATTTTGAAAATCGGATTAACTTACGATCTACGAGAAGATTATCTCAACGCGGGTTTTTCTTTAGAAGAAACCGCTGAACTAGATAAACCAGAAACCATTGATTCCATTGCGGCAGCCATTCAATCGGCTGGTCATACAGTCGAGAAAATCGGCGGTTTACAGCCATTGATGTCCAAATTATTAAAAGGA
>Ga0154602_171_pt2 | contig 16586 bp, 12 predicted proteins | sample RifGroF2_FD_116031 | JGI IMG/M metagenome (GOLD analysis project Ga0154602, IMG submission 116031) | Gammaproteobacteria bacterium GWF2_41_13 | reverse complement strand
TTTGTTCATCCCCTCAGGGTCCAGCTGAAATGACCCCACAGCCGAGACACCAATTTGTTTCAGAATCATCCATCCGATCATTCCCGGTGCTTTTGCATTTAGCCAGCGCAGCACTTCCTCAGCCCCTTTTTCAAAAGCAGCCTCATGGCCATCCATAATCCAATGATCTCCAAGCAGGATAGTCCTTTGGGACGCTAAGGCCACTTTCGCAATCGGTTTCTGTTGAGAGAAGGACTCTCCCAATTTATTCGGTACGTCGGTCATGCCAATCACAGGCGGAAGAGCCGAAGCTATAATCTCATAAAGAGGTTCCCAGGGGCCTTCTACGACCATATTCAAACAATGCCCACATAACTCATAAATGGTATTGAACTGTTCATAATGCATCTCCTCATGGGATTTCACATCCTTCCAAACCGTGTACTGAAACATTCCCATAGGGTTTAAAGTTTCATGCATATCAAGCGCGCCTCCACCATACCGGCCTGCCATCGGGTGTATACCGGTTTGAAGCAGCTGTTCAAAACCAAGAAACCCTGGGTGTGTCGCCGTTGTGACGCATACTTTAGGCCCCACTTTGCGCATTGTTTCATAACTTTCAGGGCGATTGGCTACTTTACTCATATTGATAGCGATAATTGGATTATTCATTTTCCATACCTCCTTGTGGATTGGTTTAACATAATCGACATAGCATTATGCAATAATTGCACAAATGTTGCCATCCTTCTTACAGCTCGAGGATAGCCTTCTAGGATTGGAAATTAGATTTTATCGGGGACTTTAACAACACATAAGCCGCACCAACTCCACCCTCTGCCGGCAAAGCAGAACAAAAAGCTAAAACAAAGGGCATTTGCGGCAACCAATGATTCAATTTATTTTTCAGCCGAGGATGAGTCGTCTTGGCAACAGACCCTTTGCCATGGATCATGAGCACACAACGATGTCCTGCCTGATGAGCCGTATACAAAAACGCTTGTGTGGCTGATCGCGCTTGATCTACTGTCAATCCATGTAAATCTAAACAGGCTTTTATTGGAAATTCCCCTCGTTTTAATTTTCGAATCACACTCTGCTGCAACCCTTCTCTCGCAAAAAAAAGTGATTGATGTGTCAATATGCAAGATGAATCGCTATCCGTTAAAAAAAATTCTGCCGGCTCAATCCAATCAGGCTGCCGCTTGAATGATCGCTTTTTAGGCATCAATACCGCTTTATTCGATTTTTTAAGCGGCCTGACCTGCTTCATCGCTTCTTGAAATAAAGTCACCGCTCAACTCCCCGTTCATACCATGAATTTTGGATAAGAGAATGAAATTTTGTATTAACACAATCGTTGTTCCGTGTGATGAATCCGTAGGGGCGACCCTTGTGGTCGCCCAAAAATGTGTAAGTGCCTTCAGAGTTGGGCACCCACAAGAGGTGCCCCTACAAACATCGGAATTAAAAAAAATAGCATCCCGAGTTATTTCCTCAGCTTCTTATCCAAAACTCAGGTTTCATGTTACACGAATTTCGCGCTTTGCTTAACATTAGTTTTAATTGAGCATACATCATGCAACAAACACACTCTTGTTTTTCTGTCATTGCGAAGCATCGCCGAAGCAGCTCTCCTATCATCACGAGACTCATGAGGAGTATGTCGTCATTGCGAGGTATGGCCGAAGCAATCCAGAACCGAAGCTGGATTGCTTCGTCGCTCACGCTCCTCGCAATGACGATACTCCACCTCCGTCATCCCGTGGCTTGACCGCGGGATCCAGGAAAGTGGATTATCTCGCAGCATCTACACAAAAACATCTAACAAACGGCGATATTCGTGTTTCTACAAATAACCACTAATCTGAACCATGAGAGTCCCCTGAATGAGATCCACTCGGATGAGGGTTCGTTGCGCTCGGAACAGGTGATGCGGCTGGAGTCACCGAGGAAAGCGATGACCTATCAGAATCACCAAACAGTGATGAACTATGGTCATAACCCAGCCCAACTCCAGTATCTTCCGGATGAAACCGCCTAAATGCCATTTTCCCTAATCGTTCGAGTTTAGAAATAAGTACTGCGCTTCTAGGCTGTCGAATCAGATTCAAATATCGCTGCTTTTGCTCTGGGGTTTTCGTCTTCAAGTTAAACGTTTCTTTTTTTTCTCCTACATTAGAAAGAGACACAATAAGCGATACAGAAGATAAATCCTCAGGTAATTGATCGAGAGGAGTCCCAGTAACCTGTACATCTTTTGTTTCCGCATCAAAAAATACATGGACTTCTTTTTTCGCATATTGTGGTTTTCCTGCCGAACGCATCAAGCTTCTTGCATGACTATTTTGAAAGGATGGCTGACTCCGAATGGCGGCGCCCCCGGAAAGCTCTCCAAGAAAATCAGAAATGATGGCTTGTTGTTCACCCTCATTAAATCTGCCCACACTTTGAAGACTTCGTTGTAAATCACTAACAGCAGGCCCTCCCACATTCGTGATTTTATTTCCATCCCAAACAAACACATACACGGGCATCCTTTGTTCACCAAAAGACGTCGGTAAAACAACTGCTTTTTCGTGCTTTTGCGAATCATACAGAATTACCCATCCGCCAAATTCCGTAGCAAGCTCCTCTACCGCGGCATTAAGCCCCTGCTCTTTTAACATGGCGCCGATATATTCTCCGACAATGACTCTTCTTCTTCTTTTCATGTTCTCAAGGTCAAATGAGAGTCTATCAGGGCCTCTAAAAAAAATTCTCATCAGATCTTGCGGCATCAGTCCCACCTGTCGATAAAATTCATTCACGGGATCTTGAATCGCTCTTGGGCTTATCTCGAGATTTTTTCCGACAGGTTTAATGTTGGCTAATTTTCCTTCCAATCGACGCCATTCCCTTGCCAGTAAATTTTCATCAATCCCATCAAGGCGGTCGCGTATATCCATTGCCATCATCATCAAGAAAAACTGAGCCACAGTCGGGCGTGTCGTTTCCCATTTTCGCTTTAATTTTTGCCAAGCGTCTTTTGCGCCGATCTTTTGTATTTCGCTTTTTATTTGTTCACCCGGCGTCATTATTTCTGTTCGCAATGTTTGAACTTTTTGTTCCGCTGCGACCAATTTTCCAGAAAGCTCTTCAAATGATAACGGTACATGCCGACCATCCAGTTGATGCCATTTTGCTTCTTGAGCCACATATTGCTCACAATGATCCCTCATTGCTTTTAAAATACCGGTCTGATATTTAGTTAATAAACTCAAATGTTGAGCAACCTTCTGAGTAGGATTCTTTTGGATCCTTTTCTCCATTAGAGATAAAACCTTAGACATCTTTTCCAGTTGCTTACGATCGGATGCTATCTGCTTTTCTAGTTGGGCTTGATTAGCCCTTAACGTCCCAATGGCCTGAAGAATGGCGCTACGGCGTTCCACCAAGGCCTTTTGTAAGGCTTGTAGCTGAGGATCCATTGCGCGCTTTATCGTATCAATTTTCTTTAGGTAATATCGGCAATAAATAGGCTGGCCATAGAAACCACCACTTTGCTTACCAAACCACTCGATGGCTGGCTTCAACCCATTAAGCGTTACTGCCATTTCATTTACGGCCCGCTGCTGCTGTTCACACTGCTGAAAATTTTCAGCCACTTGAATACCAGCACGGACCGCTTGAAGTTGCTCATCAAATCCCTGATCAATTTCTTGTCGTATTGCTTCTGCAGTTTTTACAGGTTCCCGCAACATCGCCTCTTGTATTTTTTCAATACGTCCCTTTACCATTTTCGGTGAAAAATGGATCACTTTTCCATCAGCTGTTTTTGCATGTTTTTGATTTTTGGCGTCAGTTTCTATAGCAACATCCACCCATGTGCACGTTTTTGGATGTTGCATTTCTGTGGAAACACGAACAAAAATAGGGCTTACGGTCGGATCTGATTTTTTGGGACGATAGATTCGGAATTGATTTCCTGCCAGTAAGCAAATGGGTTGCTTCATTCCATCAACCACTGCTTGGATGGTTTTCTCTGGTTTTTTCGATTGATTAAATGCTTGCTGCATTTTCAAAGCAGCGATCTGCCCTTCCCAAAACTGGCGCCATGCTTGGGTTCTTTCTGTTTGCCACGTTAGAAATACTTGCTCGTCTGCTAACTCAGGAACATTCTCGACAAAAACCAGTGGACCTAATCCGCCCGCTTGTTTATTCACCTGAAATTCACGCATTGAAGTGAAATCATTCGCTGTATTTCTTGTTTTTGCTCTTTCAGCAATCGCTATTAATACCTCTTCTCGAAGTTCTGCTACATCAGCGGGCATTTCAGGTTTCACAAGAGATAATACGGTTTGCCATTGTGCCTCATTGCCTGGATCTCGGAAACCCACGTATTGAGCCATCCAAAAAGGAACTGTTTTACCCGTTCGAATTCTATCGATAATATGCGATCGGACCGCTTGACTGTCTACGCCGTAGTATATGCAAGCATTTTTGCATAAAGTATCCACAAACGGATGATCAGTCGTATCTAAAAAAGCTTTTTCAAGTGTCGGAAAATAAGGTTTAGCCTCATTTAAAAGTGTCGCTAATCGATTAAGCAACTGAATTCGAAACACCATTTTTTCTCGAGATGAAAACGCCATTTGAGAAAAATAACTTTGTTGTTGGTGATATATCTCGCGTAATTGCGCTGGAATAAGTTGTGGTGCATACCGCTGCAATAAGTCGATCTCTTGTAATAAATTATCCTCTATTTGCCGATCTTTTCCTAGATCGCCATCGACATGGGTAAAAAAAGATTCAACACGGCTTACGAATGGTTGCATGTCTGTATAGAAACTCTTCCCGATTTGACCTATAAGGCCAGCTGAAGATTGATACCCGCGAGCTACCATAAAAACCGCGGGACTTTCCAGTCCTCGACTCACGCCCATTGGTTGAGCTCTTTCAAAAAATCTCACGATACTTTTATTAAATGCTTTACTCAAATCCTTTCTCTGTTTTTCAGAAAGATATAATCCCGTTCCATTGCGCCTATACCCACGATAAATTTCAACCAACTCATCTTCAAAGCCTTCTAAAGCTCGATTTAATTGCCCTGCAACAAAAGGATTGCGAACTCCCCTCAGTTGAGTCTGTACATAATGAAGCGCCTGACCTATCGGCGTAGACAATGCTCCATGCAACAGCCGCTGCAATCGATCAAATTCTTTCAGTTTAACCGCATCTTTTTTATGAACTTTCTCGTAACGAATACGATTTGCAAATGATTCGTACTCCGCATGCGCTTGCGCTAACAAAAGTTCAGTTGAAAGCGACCGTTCTTCCTCTGTCTCTTGCCCGCCCCATAAACGTCTCTGCAAATGATCCGCCACAGGCAGCGTAAAATGAAAAGCCTTTCTTAAGAAAAACAGAGCATCGGTTGGTGGTATCATGTCATTGACAGCGATGCTTGTCCGTTGATCTAACCAATCCGCGCAGGACAAACCCACCGATTTTGCCTCATTGACCAATCGGGGCTGCGCCTCTTGTTTGGTCTCATAAATTTCCATGGCCCCTGTTTTTTTGATTTTTACTTTTTCTCGATCAACCTCTCTGCCTTCCAACTGATAAGCTGTGACAAACAGGGTTAATAAATCGTTTAATTGTGTTAATAAAACTCTTGTAATCGCCATTCGAAGTAAAATGGCGATATTTTCTTGAATCCGTTTACGAGACTGGCGAAAATTCGACTTTACATACGCATCTAACAAAGACCAATCAGGTGGTAAATCTGATTTCATTTTAACGACAAGTTTATTCAATGCCTCTTTTTTCTCAGCAGAAAATAAGGTGTCAAAAGAATCTTTAGAATCTTTGGTGTACCCACTATCGGTAAAATCTCCCGCTGATAAAACTGCCATGAGTTGATCGAATGTAGCAGTACCCTGCGCCAACATAAACACCTCCTGTCTATTTTAAGACTTTCATCTTTTTCCACTGATTAAATATAGTACGTAATACTCAAAAAAGCCCTAAAAATAGTTACCGTTCATGTAATAATTATACTCAATTAGAGCGCGAAAAGCCTATCATGACGCTCCATCATTTTCTCGACCCTTCTTTCAGAGAGCGGACGTTGTCGCTGCTTTAAAGCCTCAGCAAGACCAGAAGATTGGCTGAAAAACCCCTGCGGGCATTGCTCGAATAAAGGTTTTCTTAAACATCTGATTTCTTCAGAAACCTGTTGCAGCTGAGTTTTTTTGCTTTCAAGATTCCTTTTTAAAAGGAGGCAAAGATTCTCGTCTGCAAATCGTGTAACAGGACCAGTTATGTAAGTACGATGATGTCTTTCATCCAATACCTCGACCTCAAAAGCAAGTAACTGATAACGCGCCTTTGCTTCTTTGATAATTGCTTGCTTTAAAGCGGCCGTGGCTAAAGCTAAAGGAGAAAAATTGTTTGGACATTCTCTGGTTTTCTTTTCTTCCTCTTTCTTCGCACATTTTCTTTGCTCTTCAAGATGCTTTTCTGCTTGGAGCTTTTTTTTGACTGCTTCACCTAGCTCTTTATCTAAACTTCTTTTCCTGCTTTTTTCTTCTAATGTAAAAATAGGATTCCCCGTTAGATCTACACTCATTCTAAGATTATATGATGCACTACCTTGCGGAGAAATGTGCGGCGGCACTATATTTTTTTGTGTTCTCGGCGATAAATGAAGAGGAACTTTCGCTATCATGCCGCAAAGCGTTAATGCCTCAACTGTGCTAGCTGTAGGCGGTAATACTCTCGATACGATGCCGCTCATAGAATTAGAACGACTACGTCTTCTCACATTCGTTGATGCTGTTTGTTTATCTAAAATCGAATCATATTTTGCTTTTTGCTCTGCGCGTTTTAATTCCTGCTGTTTTTCTGAAAAATTTGCTTTCAATTTCTCGCAAGCAATATCAGCAGTGAATCTATTAAAACAATAATATGTGCGCTTAATCCTCTCATCTAAAATTGCAACATCGAAGGCTAATAATTGATATTGTGCTTTTCGCGCTACTGGTGAGTCTTGTTCGAGCGCAGCTTTTGCTTCATATAGCGAAGTTCTCTTTGTCTGTTCTGCTTGCGTTAAAATTGCATCCCCCTCTTGAGTTACATTTTTTTCAAAAGTAAAATAATCGAAGTTAGATGACTGCATAAATTTTTCCTTCCTTTTATTTGTTTATCTTCTATGAATATGAAATCGCGCTTTTTCTAGATATATTCTGGACTTGTGCGATTCGACCAATATCCATATCCAAAATCAGTATAAACCATGAATCTTAAGGAAAACTTAACACTGAATTAACACGACTGGCACGTTGAACTTTACACACGGCAAAAAAATGGATTACAAGGACAAGCTGCTCAGATGATTGGTTATCGCGTGTAAAAACTCGCTAGTGCGCTTCGCAATGACGGGCAGAGCTCTGGATTGCTTCGTCGCTTACGCTCCTCGCAATGACGGCAGGTAGTCTTCTTTCTCAATCCTTACAAATTAGCCAGCCGATAAGCCGGGTTCTGTCGTGGACAGTCATTCATCTGGACCCTCGATCACTCGAGGGTTCAAGCGACCTAACCCGAGTTCAACGCGGACCGCGTTTTATTCAATCAAAAGATTGAACGGAACTCCTATTTGGTCTTGCTCCAAGCGGGGTTTACCCTGCCATTGTTGTTACCAACAATGCGGTGCGCTCTTACCGCACCATTTCACCCTTACCGAAAAAATCGGCGGTATATTTTCTGTGGCACTTTCCGTAGACTTTCATCTCCCAGACGTTATCTGGCGCTTTGTCCTATGGAGCCCGGACTTTCCTCCATGAATTTTCATTCACAGCGACTGTCTGGCTGGCTAAGCGCGCAGTATACCACAAGCATCGAAAGATGCTTGTGGGAAATAAAATTATCTACGATGAACAGGTAATGGGGGAGTCGATGACGATGCCGGTGGTGGCGGAGTTAAAGAAACTTGCCGTTCTTTCAACCTTTTTAGAAAAGCGCTTGTATCGCCATAACTACTGCTCGAAGTATATGCCGGCATTTCAATCAGGGAACCAAGCAAAACAAAACAACGTCCTGTCTGTTCTTGTTCTTTTCTCCTGCTTTCTGTTTCTTGCGTCATTCGATGTAATGATTCAAGCATTTTGCTGTACGATAGAATACTATCCTCTGCCTCTTGGCGCATTGGTGGCTCCTCTAGGGCGATTCCACAAGCAATATCTCTATCAGAAAGTCTAGGGAGATGTACAACTTCATCTAACGCTGAATCTTCTTGATCGGCATTTGCTTTATTTTCTTTAGTCATAATTACTTTCCTTTATTTATTATTATTCACATTGTAGTTATTTGCTTACACCCAATGAGACATAAACTATAGACGGTATTTTCCATTTCGCTCTTTTTTTATTTGATTCGTTGAATAAACTTTCTCGAGTTTCGCATTTTGCTCGCTTATGCAGCGAATCGCGCTATTATCCTTCTATCATTTGCGGGGACTGCGAAGAGCGACGAGTCTTTCGTCATTACGAGATACAAGCCGAAGCGACTCTTCATCATCAAGGCATCGCTAAAGCGATCCTCATCGTCATTGCGAGGTATGCCCGAAGGAATCCACTCTTTCGTCATTGCGAGATATGTCCGAAGCAATCCAGATTTTTTCTGGATTGCTTCGTCGCTAACGCTCCTCGCAATGACGGTAGGTAGTCTGTCCGCCTCGCCCTCAATCAATCAACAACCCTTGTATCATCAATCTTAAATGTCCTATACTTCGCGCAAATTCTAAAGGTAGACAACATATGAACACACAAAAAATTATCGACGAACAAAGCATCGAGCGGCTCATCTCCTCGCACGCCACAGAAAATGCTGAGCAAATCAATACAATTTTAAAAAAAGCGCTTTTATTGAAAGGCCTTTCATCGTCCGATGTTGCCACATTGATCCCGATTCAATCGCCGGCATTATTGGATCAACTGTTCCAAACAGCGAAACAAGTCAAAGAAATGATCTATGGCAATCGCATCGTACTATTCGCGCCACTTTATATTTCCAATTTATGTGGTAACGATTGTGCGTATTGTGCGTTTCGCGCGACGAATCAAGCCATTAAACGTCGTGCGCTGTCGCAGCAAGAAATTGCCGAAGAAGTTAAATTATTAATCAATCAAGGACACAAGCGATTACTCCTTGTCGCGGGAGAATCGTATCCGAATGACGGTTTTCAATATATTCTCGACGCGATTGAAACAGTCTATCAAACCAAAACAGATCGCGGCAGCATTCGTCGATTGAACGTCAATATCGCACCTTTAGATCGAGAAAATTTTCATCGTTTAAAACAGGCCAATATTGGCACCTATCAACTCTTTCAAGAAACTTATCATCGCGAAACTTACAGCAAAGTCCATTTGGGCGGCAAAAAAAGAGAATATGATTGGCGATTAACCGCCATTGATCGCGCCATGCTATCGGGCATTGATGATATCGGCGTTGGCGTACTCTTTGGTTTGGCCGATTGGCGTTTTGAGATCCTCGCCCTCTTACAACATACTGAATACTTAAATACGAAATATGGCGTTGGTCCTCATACGATTAGCATCCCCCGTTTAGAACCTGCTTTAGGTTCTGAAATCGCTGCTTCTCCGCCGCATCCTGTCTCGGATGTGGATTTTGCTAAAATCATCGCCATTTTACGATTAGCCGTTCCTTATACTGGCATCATTTTATCGACCCGCGAATCGCCTGAAACCAGGCGCACCGCACTGGCGCTCGGGATTTCGCAAATTTCCGCGGGTAGCCGTACGAATCCAGGGGGTTATTCATCAGAGAATGATCAAGAACTAGCAGGGCAATTCGCGCTAGGCGATCATCGATCGCTCGATGAAGTAATCTACGATATCGCCTCAATGGGCTATCTCCCGAGTTTTTGCACAGCGTGTTATCGACTCGGTCGCACCGGTCATGATTTTATGGATTTGGCCAAACCCGGTGAAATTAAACACTTCTGTTCGCCGAATGCGCTCGCCACATTTGAAGAATACCTCCTTGATTTTGCCTCACCGAAAACACGTGAAGCAGGTGAACAATTGATTCAGCAAGAATTAGAAAAAATGGGCACAAAAGCACAATCACTTGCAATAGAATTACTTGAACGGATTAAGGCAGGGCAACGCGATGTGTTCGTGTAAAAGTTTTCGATTACATATCGGTTTATTCGGTCGGCGCAATGTCGGTAAATCCAGTTTACTCAATGCACTGACGCGACAAGCCGTTTCAATCGTCTCTGCAGAAGCCGGCACAACGACCGACCCAGTCGAAAAACCTATGGAATTTTTACCCCTCGGCCCTGTGCTGTTTATTGACACCGCTGGCTTAGATGATATCGGTGAACTGGGACAATTGCGCATGGAAAAAACGCGTGCAATATTCGATCGAACGGATTTAGGAATTATCATTACCGAAGCCAACCAATGGACAGCTTTTGAAGAACAAATACTCGAAGAATTACAAAAACGAAAAATCCCTTATTTTATTGTGTTTAATAAAATCGATTTAGCGCAAGCGCAACCAGAAATACTCGCGAAATTACAAGCAAAAAAAATACCGACCGTATTCACTTCCGTTCAAGCGCACATTGGATTAGATCAATTACGTGAGGCAATTTTAACCACGGCGCCCGAATCATTTTTCAACAATCCCGTTATTTTGCGCGATATCGTCGGCCCCAAAGAAACCGTCGTACAAGTGATGCCAATTGATAACGAAGCACCCAAAGGCCGATTATTATTACCGCAAGTCCAAACCATCCGTGATGCGCTCGATGGTAATGCACTTTCAATTGTTGTCAAAGAAAGCGAATTTAAAAAAGCACTCGAAGCATTAAACCGTCCGCCCAAATTAGTCGTCACCGATTCTTCTGCATTTGAACAAATCGCACGTGAAACGCCAAGTGGTGTTTTGCTCACGAGTTTTTCTATTTTATTCGCTCGATTAAAAGGCGATTTAGTTTCTCAGGTCATCGACACCCTCATGCTCGATCGGTTAAAACCTGGCAATCGTGTATTGATCAGCGAATCGTGCTCACATCACCCGATTAAAGATGACATCGGTCGTGTCAAAATTCCCCGATGGATGAATCGTCATGTGGGCGGCGAGTTAGATATTCAGGTGATACAAGGCCATGATTTCCCGAAAGATTTATCGTCCTATCGATTCGTAGTTTTATGTGGTGGCTGCATGTTTAATCGTCGCGAAATACTCACTCGATTATTACGATGCCACGAAGTCGGTGTCCCTTGTTCGAATTATGGGCTAGTCATCGCTCATTGCTTGGGCATTTTAGAGCGCGCGATTGAACCTTTTCCGGAAGCATTGGCAGCCTATCGTTCACATCAATCATCCGAGAAAAAATAACTGATGAATCCCACTGAAATTCTATCTTGGCTACACACAGAAAATTCAAGTGAATTAGAAAAATTATGGGCGATGGCTAATCAGGTTCGACAAGAACACGTCGGCAATGAAGTTCATCTGCGAGGACTCGTCGAAATCTCTAATCACTGTGTACGAACCTGTACTTATTGCGGTATCAACCGAACTACTGCCGTCGAGCGCTATCGCATGACGAAAAACGAAATGATCGATTGCGCTAAACAAATCGAACAGTTTGGTTACGGCACGATCGTCATGCAATCCGGTGAAGATTACGGTCTAACCGCCGAAAACATCGCTGACATCATTTGCACCATCAAATCGCAAACACCCTTAGCGATCACATTAAGTTTAGGCGAAAGGCCGCTGGAAGAGTTGCATTTATGGAAACAATCCGGTGCCGATCGTTACTTATTACGATTTGAAACGTCCGATCCTTTTTTATATCGTCGCATTCATCCCCCTTTAACACCGCAAGAAATGCCGGATCAACGCATTCAATTATTAAAACAATGCCGCGAACTAGGGCTCGAAATTGGCAGCGGCATTATGATTGGCATTCCTGGGCAAACGTATGAATCTATCGTGAATGATTTACGCCTGTTTCAATCTCTCGATTTAGACATGATTGGCGTTGGCCCTTATATCGAGAATTCAGTACAGTCATCATTCCATGGCAGTGATTTTGTTCTGGATTCCGCGGTCAAGCTGCGGGATGACAGCGATGATACAATCAAACTACAGGATAAAAATCACAGCGCTATAAAACCCAAAAATGCCCCAGCAACCACAGAATCACTTGCAGTCATCCCGCGGCTTGACCGCGGGATCCAGCGCGAGATTTCAGACTATACAGAGCTGACAAAACAACAGGTTCCTGCCACCGAATTGATGACTTATAAAATCATTGCTCTCTCGAGAATCCTTTGCCCGAAAGCTAATATCCCGAGCACAACAGCGCTTGCGACATTAAATAAAACCTTCGGCCGAGAACTGGGCCTATCACGCGGCGCGAATGTTGTGATGCCGAATGTAACGCCCGTGCAATATCGCGTAAAATACGAAATTTATCCGGGGAAAGCGTGTATCAACGAATGCGCCTCCGCCTGTCATCGCTGCATGACAAAACGGATTCGATCAATCGGCAGAACCATCGGACAAGGCAAGGGTGGTCGAAGAAAATGATATACCCTGCGCGCTTTGTTAAACGTTAACATAGTCGAAACAATCCAATCTCCCATCATTGCGAAGTATGCCCGAAGCAATCTAGTTTTATTCTCTGGATTGCTTCAGGCATACCTCGCAATGACAGAAGAAAGATCCACTGGACAACCTAACAAAGCGCAAAACTCGTATCGGTGTAATCCTAACCTATTCGCGAGGAATACAGCACGCGTTTCGCCTCTTCTACATCTTTCCCAATTTGAACTTTCAGCGCTTCCATCGAAGAAAATTTAATTTCATCGCGTATTTTATGAATGAATTCAACCCGCAAAAACCGCCCATAAATCATCTCGTCAAAATCAAACAAATGCACTTCTAAAATGGGTTGGAGTGAATGGCTGGTACTCCTTTGAACCGTCGGACGATAACCAATATTAGCAACACCCTCGATGAATCGATCGTCAAGCCCTTTAACTTGTACGGCAAAAATACCTAGTAAGGGGGATTTTTTACGATGCAAATCAATATTGATCGTTGGAAATCCCAAAGTTCGCCCCCGTTGTGCACCGCATGAAACATGACCTGACAAACAATAAACATGTCCCAATAGTTTTTTTGCAAGCCGTAAATCTCCCGCTACTAATACCTGCCGAAGCAGGGTGCTGCTGATGCGTATCGACCTCCCCTCTGCTTCGATCAATAATGTCGGCACTTTTTCTGCAACAAAATGATGATACACAGCTTGCGCGATTAAAAAATCAGCATCGCCTCGATGATGTGCCCCGAAACGGCAATCTTCCCCGACAATCACATGTTGCACATGGAGTCGTTTAACCAAAATTTCAGACACGAATCCCTGGGCCGATAATGCGGCCAATACGGCATTAAATCGTAAAATTAACACACAATCGACTCGCATTGCTTTGAATGCACTCAGCTTTTCTCGTAATCGAGAGAGCCGCGCAGGACAATGAGAAGGATGAAAAAATTCTTGAGGCTGCGGCTCGAAAATCACAACCACCGACAGTGATTGTCGCGCTTTCGCCACCTCCACCACGCGCGCAATTAATTGTTGATGCCCCAGGTGAACACCATCAAAATTACCCAACGTCAATGCACATCCCTTCAGCGATGTGGTCAAATTTTGGATGCCGCGAATAATCTGCATAACATAGCTTCTTTAAAAAAGTTTGTGTATTATACAGTGATCTAACTAAAGTAAAAGGATGTCTACCCATGTTGGTTATCTACGACAAATCGTTTTGGTATACGTTTGGTCGCGGCATTATTGCCGTATTATTTGGGTTGTTCGCTTTATTTTACCCGCATCTTACCTTTTCTATTTTAGTCGTCATTTTTGGGATTTACGTATTCGCGAGCGGCGGATTGACTATTTTACTCGCTTTATTTAGTCGAGAATATGATACAGGCTGGTGGACTTCACTAATTGAAGGCTTTTTCAGCATGCTCGCTGGTATTTTGGTCTTCACGTGGCCGACTGTTACTGAACATTTTTTAATTTATGTGATCGCGGTATGGGCAATGATTACAGGTATCGTTCAGCTGATCGCTTATATTCAATTACACCGCACTTTTGATCAAGGATTTTTATTGGGCGCTGGCGGCGTACTTTCGCTCGTTGCGGGTGTTTTCTTATTAGGTTTCCCTGCAAGTGCGATCATCATGCTTGCTTGGTTTATCGGGTTTTACGCTTTGGTATTTGGTTTGCTGTCTTTATTCTCGGCGTTTCAACAGAAATAGCTAATCCGTAACGTGCGATCATCATGCTCTAAGCAAATAAATTTGTAGCGGCGATCCTTGTGGTCGCCCAAAAATCGTGGGCATCTTCGAGACAGGGCACCCACAAGAGGTGCCCCTACAGGCGGATTAAAAAATCGTTCAAAACCTGAATATTCTTGTCGCGGTAATCGCTACCGAAATTACTTAATTTTACCTTCTTCAAACAAAACATGCATTCCCGTTGTTTGAGTCTCTGCATTCCATGCGCGAGGATCGAAGCATCTTTTTTTGAGCTTTTCAGTCATCGTTTTTTTGTTTTTTGTCGTCGTCTTAAAATAACCCGTTGGCTTTCCATCTTTCTTTTTACCGGTTGAATTTAATCGAATTTTGTCGCGCCCGCTTGCCATAAAAATTACCTCTTATTTAGTGTTCAATTACTCGCAACGATCACGAATATCAGCAAGTACGGCTTCAATACCTTTTTTATCGATGATACGTAACCCTTTTGAGCTGACCCGCAATTTAACGAATCGTTTTTCGCCATCGAGCCAAAAGCGTCTTTCATGTAAATTTGGATTAAAACGACGCTTCGTTTTTCGATGAGAGTGCGAGACATTATTCCCAACCAGGGGTTTCTTGCCCGTCACCATACAAACTTGAGACATACTATTACCCTCAACCACTTATTTAAATTAGAAAAAAAGAGGATGCTTTATAGCAAAACTTATTGATCACTGCAAGAAAAAGATGGACTATGCAGAAAAACAATAAACAGTTTTAATCACACCGTAACTGTTCACGGCAATCGTGATGATGCAAGAACGTTCAGATTTTGGATGATTTTTGACGAAAAGTCGATGAGAAAGCGGGGTGTATAAATAATACATGAGCATTTTGAAGAGATTTTTCGTCAAAAAGCGCCAAAATATGGACGTTCCTTAAAAAGCACCGAATAATTACACCACGCCTTTTGTTCGCAAAGGAGTATAGAAATGACAGCATCAAAAAGCATTATAAAGCAGCATGTCGCCTTTCAACCACCCACAATCATTGCTACTTGGAATGTTAATTCGTTAAAAATGCGCCTACCACAGGTATTGAATTTTTTAAAAAATGACAGGCCCGACCTATTAGCGCTACAAGAAACAAAAACACCCGACGAATGTTTTCCACAAGCCGCTATTGAAGCCTTAGGATATCATGTCGTTTTCAACGGTCAAAGAACCTATAACGGCGTTGCCACCATCAGCAAAAAACCACTCCACGATATTCTGAAAGACTTGCCTCATACGGATCCTAATCAAAAACGATTTTTAGCTACAACCATCGATGCATTGCGCATCATCAATCTCTATGTCCCAAACGGCGCTTCCATCGATTCCGATAAATACACCTATAAACTCGCTTGGCTCGAGCAATTACGTCAGTACTTAAAAGAACAATTAGCCCTTTACCAGAACATCATTATCCTCGGTGATTTTAATATCGCGCCGGAAGATCAAGATGTGTACGATCCGATTGCCTGGAAAGGACAAGTATTGGTCAGCGACCAAGAGCGCTTGGCACTTAAAAAAATATTGGCGCTCGGATTTTCTGATACATTTCGATTATTTGAACAGCCACCAAAATCGTATAGCTGGTGGGATTACCGGCAATTAGGCTTTCAGCGTAATCACGGACTGCGTTTAGATTTAATTTTAGCCAGCAAAAACCTGGTCTCTCATTGCAAAACCTGCACGATTGATCGTGCTTTGCGCAAATTAGAAAAACCGTCTGATCACGCGCCCGTGATTTTAACCATTGAATAGTCATTCCTTCGCTAGACGCGCGTAAATGATTTACATCATTGAGCATTGAGCATTTCATCGGCATAATAAGCGCCGGATTTGATTGGTAGAGGTAGCGAAAAAGAGGTATAGAAATGAAACAACAGTTTACAGAAACATCAAAAAACATCGTTCGACGACTCATTCCCGAGAACCTCAATCCTCGATCCTCAATCCTAACATGTGTCGTTAGCACACTAACGTTACTCACCCTCACTCAACCTACTCTCGCCTCTCGTTTTCAACTCAATACCCAAAGCGGCGCCAGTGTCGGCAATTTTGCGGCGGGCGCGGCCGCTTCCGCCAACGACGCTTCAACCAGCTTTTATAACCCCGCGGGCCTCACACGTATTTCGCGACAGGACGGCATTTTTTCACTGATCACTGACATCAGTAATACGCAATTTAAGGGTCAAACAAACGTGTCCCCCACTGTCGGCGACTTTT
>Ga0154602_170_pt1 | contig 16738 bp, 12 predicted proteins | sample RifGroF2_FD_116031 | JGI IMG/M metagenome (GOLD analysis project Ga0154602, IMG submission 116031) | Gammaproteobacteria bacterium GWF2_41_13 | reverse complement strand
GTCATTCCAGCAAAATTCATGGATAAGCATACGCGCATTTACGTGAACCCCACCGGCCGATTCGTCGTCGGCGGGCCTTTAGGTGATTGCGGGTTAACGGGTCGTAAAATTATCGTCGATTCTTATGGCGGCATGGCACGGCATGGTGGTGGCTGCTTCTCGGGGAAAGATCCTTCGAAGGTCGATCGATCCGCGACTTACGCCGCTCGTTACGTTGCTAAAAACATTGTCGCAGCTGATTTAGCCGATCGCTGTGAAGTGCAAATTTCTTATGCCATTGGGGTTGCCGACCCTATTTCAATTCATGTTGAAACGTTTGGTACAGAAAAAATCTCTTGCGATCGATTAGCGGAGTTAGTTCGAACACACTTTAACTTGCGCCCTCGAGGCATCATCGAGATGTTAGATTTGCAGCGTCCCATCTATGAAGCAACAGCCGCATACGGCCATTTCGGTCGCGAAGAACCCAACTTTTCTTGGGAAAAAACTGACAAAGCAGCTGCTTTAAAAGCGGATGCTAAATAAGGAATTTAATATGACACAAAAACTCGATTATAAAGTTGCCGATATTTCTTTAGCGGATTTCGGCTTAAAAGAAATGGCTATTGCCCGTAATGAAATGCCGGGGCTCATGGCTTTGCGCGAAGAATATAAAAACAAACAACCGCTAAAAGGCGCCCGCATCGCCGGTTGTTTACACATGACAATTCAAACGGCGGTATTAATCGAAACCTTGCATCTGCTCGGCGCCGAAATTCGCTGGTCATCCTGCAATATTTTTTCAACACAAAATCAAGCGGCGGCTGCGATTGCTTCGATGGGCATTCCTGTTTTTGCTTGGAAAGGCGAAACAGAAGAAGAATATATGTGGTGTGTTGAGCAAACAATTCACGGCCCCAACAATTGGACGCCTAACATGATTTTGGATGATGGCGGCGACTTAACAATCGTCATGCATGAAAAATACCCCGAGCTCATGAAACAAGTTCGCGGCATTTCCGAAGAAACAACCACCGGTGTTCGACGCTTATACGAAATGATGGAAAAAGGCACCTTATTAGCGCCGGCTTTTAACGTCAATGATTCCGTCACAAAATCAAAATTTGATAATTTATATGGCTGCCGAGAATCGCTCATGGTCGGCATAAAAAGCGCTTTAAATACGATGATCGCGGGCAAAATTTGCGTCGTGCTCGGATTTGGCGATGTCGGAAAAGGGTGCGCACAAGCCTTTCGAGGATTAGGCGCCAAAGTACTGATTACCGAAATTGATCCGATTTGCGCATTGCAAGCCGCGATGGAAGGCTATTCGGTCGTCGACATGAACGATGCCTGTAAATTAGGTGACATTTTTGTGACGGCGACAGGCAATTGCGACGTCATTACGCATGCGCACATGATTCAAATGAAAGACCTTGCGATTGTTTGCAACATTGGCCACTTCGATTCAGAAATCGATATTGCCTCTTTGCGAAAATACCCTTGGATCAATATCAAGCCGCAGGTCGATCAGATTACCATGCCGGGTGATAAGCGCTTAATCGTATTAGCCGAAGGCCGTTTGGTTAATTTAGGTTGCGGACAAGGTCATCCGAGCTTCGTGATGTCCGCCTCATTTACCAACCAGACATTGGCGCAAATCGAACTCTGGCAAAATCACAGTCAGTACGAAAAGAAAGTGTACACGTTACCCAAACAGCTCGATGAAAAAGTCGCTCGATTACACTTGAAACAAGTCGGCGTACAATTAACGCACTTAACCGAAAAACAAGCGCTCTATTTAGGTATTTCGATTGAAGGCCCTTTCAAACCGGAGAATTACCGCTATTAGCGCACATATTCCGAGGATCTATCAGCCAGTCCCGCTTTCAATTGGGGCTGGCATTTCGTTAACCGTTGCCACGTCTCATCACCTAGCGCATGTTTTACGTTGCTCAGTCGGCGATTCCCTGATTTTATTTAATGGGGAAGGGGGGGAATATGAATCAGAAATTGCTTCGATAAAAAAACAAGCGGTTGCCATACAAATCAAAAGCTTTCGCACCGTCAATAAAGAATCCTCCGTAAAAATTCACTTAGGGCAAAGTCTCTCTCGCGGCGAAAAAATGGATTTTGCGATTCAAAAAGCCGTGGAATTGGGTATCACTGAAATCACCCCTCTTTTAACCGATTTTTGTGCTATCAAATGCTCGAAAGAACAGGGCGAAAAAAAATGTGTGCATTGGCAAAAAATTATCGTGAGCGCCTGTGAGCAATGCGGCCGCGATCGATTGCCGATATTGCACCCGATTACGCCTCTCGACGAATGGATACAACATCAATCCGCTGAGTTGAAATTTGTTTTACATCCGACGGCTGAACACCATTTAAAAATCTCAACGCCCCCACCCAGCTCGATCGCTTTACTCATCGGCGCTGAAGGTGGCTTGAGCGATAACGAAGTTGAGCTCGCAAAAAAATATCATTTCCTATCGATTCAATTGGGCCCACGCATTTTACGAACAGAAACCGCAACACTTTCCGCGATTACTTTATTACAATTTCTGTATGGGGATTTACGGTAACATCTTTGCATAGGGGCGCCCCTTGTGGGTGCCCGGGCGGCCATAAAGGCCGCCCCTACGCAAAAATCTCATTTTCTTATCCCGAACTCAGGTTATTTAAAAATTAAGACGCCTCCCAACTCAATAAAACCGCGCTAGACTTACAATAACCCATCGACTATGATCAACATCAACAACTACTGACGCAAGGACGATCTGCAATGAACATAAAGCATTTGGCTTCGATTTTTGGCGCATTAACGACTTTATTATCTGGTTGCGCGTCGCCTCCTCTATCCCCCTGCTCAGTAGATTGCCACGGGTTCGCGTGTCGTTGGCAAAAACCTTCCATATGCCCCGCTCAAGTAGATACCAGGAATAGCCATCTCGCCGCTTTAGAAAAACAGGGCGTGCAAACAGTGTCACTCGACAAACGCTTTATCCTTGTGATCCCCAGTGATGCGCTCTTTGAGCCAAACTCTGCTGAATTGATCCCTGAATCACAACAAACCCTCATAGAGCTCGGTAAATTTTTACAAAGCTATCCCAACCAAAAAATTACAATTAGCGCCCATACCGATCCGATTGGAACAGATCAACAAAATAAACAACTCTCTACAGACCAAGCAACTGCTGTTTTTAATTCTCTTTGGGTTCAAGGATTAATTCCTCGTCCGAATAACAATCGGGTTACTGTTGCCGGCGAGGGCTCATCGCGTCCTATTGCGACTAACGAAAAACTGGCCGGCATGCAAAAAAATCGGCGCATTGAAATCGCCATCGGAGAAAAAGAAGTTAGAAAGCCTGTTGCAGCATGCGATAAAGCTTGTGTTGATGAAGAAAAAACTATTCCAGTATGTTCAGAAAAACCACACTATCAGAAATGATGCCGCAATAACCTGTGCTTCAACCTTAGTAATTATTCACCGCGATCGTGACGACACAAAAACACCCAGATTTTGGATGATTTTTTAATCCGCCTGTAGAAGCCCCCATTTTGGGTACCCAGTCTCGAAGATGCCCGCGATTTTTGAGCGACCACAAGAATCGCCTCTATGAATTCATTTGCAGCTAAACAACTTTTCCTCGTTTAAGCATTTGGGCTATTTCAGCAACATGCCTTCCTTGAAATCGAGCAATTTTTAATTCGTTTTCGCTCGGTTGCCGTTTGCCATCAGCACCCGTTACCGTTGTCGCGCCGTAAGGCGTTCCACCAGTAATTTCCTGCATGGTTAAAAGCTCTTTCGCTGAATACGGAACGCCAACGATAATCATCCCATGATGGAGCAACGTGGTATGAAAACTGGTAATTGTTGTTTCTTGTCCGCCATGTTGGCTTGCTGTACTTGAAAAAACACTGCCGATTTTCCCAATTAATTCCCCCTTCATCCAAACATCCCCAGTTTGATCCAGAAAATTACGCATTTGTGCGCACATATTTCCAAATCGAGTTGGCGTCCCAAATAAAATCGCATCGGCTTCGACTAACTGAGAAACCGTTGCAATAGGAATATGCTCAAATATTTTTTGCGCCTGCTTCGCCCCACTTTTAGCTAAAATCTCATCCGGCACTAATTCGGCAACTCGAAACAAATTAACCTGAGCATCCGGAACCTGTCTGGCGCCTTCTGCGACCGCTTCTGCAAGCTGATATACATGCCCATACATACTATAAAAAATAATTTGAACTTTCATTTCACGACCCTCCTTGTTGATTTTTCCTCACTGACAACACCACTCCATTACCTGCCGTGTTCTGATACGCCTCAGAAGAAGGCATGTAGTAATTAATTTGGCTTTGATCCACCGCGTAGGCAAAAAGGCGATTATTAGTATTAACATGCGCAACGGCAGACTCATGAGTTCGAACATAAACATCTTGTACTCGTAAAAATTTTGTATCGAGCCTTGCTTGATCAAATAAATTCGCAATCAAAGTGTTAGTTTTTCCGGCCAAGACAATCGAACCCGCTCCTTTTAAATAAACCGTTGTCGTTTCACCATTGACCCAGTAAATTTCCATTGAACCATTGCCTTCCTGTTGAATTTTTTCAACGCCCGCATAACCGCGCACAGAAAGAGATCCCGATCCCGCTTGCTGAATCGTCATCTGATCACCATGAACGCCAGAAAGTGTTGTTGCCCCCTGCCCCGCGTCCACCACAGCTTTCAAATCAATATGACCTGCTGCATTTAACCGGCCTTCTCCCCGAATAAACAATGACCCGATATCAAACAACCCATTGAAAGATGAATTTGCAACATCATCAATATCGATTGCATCAATCGTCACTCGCTGATCGGCCGCGAAACAAACACTTAAAAGTTTTTTAAGCGTCAGCACTTTTAATTCCGAAGCTTGGCTATAAATCTCAACATCTAACGGATATTTTTGCATCGATGTTAACCACGAAGGCGTGATGATTAATTGATCTTTTTGATGTTGAATACGCAAATGATCGGCTGCATATTTCATGCCTTCGATTTTGACATAATTATCGGACGCACCAAAGATAAGCGTTAAATGAATAGGCCCCTCAACAGACAAACGAGAAAAAGATGAAATAGGAATCGTTTTTTGAACAACCATCGCTTCTTCGGCACGAGGGTGATAAAGACTACAGGCCGTCAGTAAGAAGCAACAAAAAATGAGGCCCAATAAAGCTCGCGTCCGATTCATCGCTCTTCTCCTTACAATTCTTTAGAAGCGATTTAGTTTATTCCTCTCTTTTTCAAGACGCCAGTTTTATTTGGACGGACGCTAGAACACCCCAAGCAAAAAATCCTCAATCTTTAAAAAGAACTTTCTATTTTTGTAAAATAAAAAAATAGCCCTCCACTGGCGATTCTCGCTGTAATCGAGTTGAGTTAGCTGAACAGACTAATAATTTAAATTCAATCTGCTGACATAGTTTTTCAATATAATGCCGAGAATGACTAAAACGGCCTGTCGATTTCATCGCAAAATTCTCTTGCTCATGCGCTTCCGTTGAAAAAATCAATCGGCCTTTCTCTTTTAACGCGCGATAACAAGCCTCTAACACAGGTTGCAAATTGCCTTGATAAACAAACACGTCGGCGGCCATAATCAAATCAAATGCTTCCATTTGACGACTCAAATATTCAACATTTTCAGATAAAATTAATTCATCATAAATCGACTTTTGTTTTGCAACCGATAACATGCGGGGCGATAAATCGACTCCCACCAAACGCTTCGCCCACCCTCTAAAATATTTCCCACACAATCCTGTCCCACAGCCCAAATCAACAATCGACCACGCTTTTTGCGCTTCAGGAAAACAACTCTCCGCCAATACTTTCAATCGATCCGGCACACAATATTCCAATCCACCGCATAAATGCGCCTCAAAATGATCGGCGTAATGATCAAACAAATTGCGAATATATTCTTGCGGCGCTTCCTGGTAAGACACCTCTCCCGAAATAGCATTCAGCGTATACCGTAATGCAATATTATCAGGTTGCTGTTGTATCGCCCTATTTAAATACACCTTCGCTGATTCAAAATCGTTTTGTTGTAAATATAAAACACCCAGATTATTGAGCGATGGAAAATGTTGCGGATAAATCGCCAAGGCCGATCGATAATGAGATACTGCTTCTTCGGGATGATTTTCTCGTGAAGCAATGACGCCCAAATTGTAGCGCATATCCAAATGATTCGGCGCTCGCTCGATATATTTTTTAGCGTAAAATTTCGCCTTTGTAAAAAAATCTCGTTCTAATAAAAGACGAACAATATTTTCTAATAAATTTAAATCGTCCGGGAATAAAGTCGCTAATTGCTGAAAATGCTGCTCGGCTTCTTCGATAAATCCTTTCTCCAACAATAATGTCGAAAGTAAAAAACGTGCGCGCAAATGCGCCAAATCCACTTCTAAAATCGCCAGCAAACAAGCTGTTGCTTCGGCAAGGTTTTGTTGCGCTTTGAACGATAACGCCAGATTGTACATAATATCGGTTCGTTCCGTATTTTGCTTAAGCGCCGAAATAAAACAGGTTTCTGCTTTTTGATATTGTTGCTGCTGATAATACGATAGCCCATAGCCATTTAAGGTATCGGCATCATTCGGCGATAACGCAAGAGATTTTTCATAATAAGATTTTGCTTCCACATAAGCATGAAGCCGTCGATAAACATCGGCTAAGTGCGCATACAAAACGGGCGGAACTTCTGTTGTCGCATTGATCGCTGTGATTAACGCTTCTTTAGCTTCACCAAGTAATCCTAATCGAATATTCACAAACGCCAATCGATCCAACAGCTCAAGATTTGTTGGCGCTTGCTGCAGACGCTGTTCAATAATTGCTTTTGCGCCTAAAAAATCACCTGCCGCTTGTTTTTCTGCACTCTGTTGTATAGCCGTCTCGATCATTCGCGATAACTCCTTTTTTCAAACCTCAATCTGCTCACTTCGCCATGCAACGGTAACCACGCTGCTCAAACCAAACGAGGCAGTTGAATCCCCTACGCTTAAAGTATACCATGCCTTTTTTTATCAATTGGAACAAAATATTGCCATGACCTTTCTTCACTCCTCTGCTCAAATCTTATTGCACTTCGACTCCTATTTATCTATTTGGGCTTTAAAATATGGCACCTGGATGTATGGCTTATTATTTTTAATTATTTTTTGTGAGACAGGTATTATTTTTGCCGCTATTTTACCGGGCGATTCATTATTATTTGCAATAGGTGCCATTGCAGCAACTGGTGCGCTCAATATTTATTATTTGCTTGCTCTGTTAATTACAGCCGCACTTCTCGGCAACACACTCAACTTTTGGATCGGTCATAAAATCGGACACTGGATCATCACTACACATCATCGACTGGTCAAAAAGAAACACCTTAAAAAAACGCACGCGTTCTATGAAAAACATGGGAAGAAAACCATCATCATCGGGAGTTTTTTACCCATCATTCGCACTTTCGCTCCCTTCATCGCCGGTATGGGCGAAATGAAATTTATGTCATTCATGATCGCTAACATCACCGGCGTTTTACTATGGATGATGCTTGTTTTATATGGCAGTTATTTATTTGGCGATATCCCTTGGATAAAACACCATTTTTCAATCATGGTGATCGCGATTGTTTTTATCTCCCTATTGCCCGCTCTTGTGGAACTTATTAGAAACCTCCCTAAGCGCCGTTGAGAAAGATACAGGGTCAGCATAATCATCACAAATGCTCATCTTTCGCCAAAAAAACAACCCGAAAATAAGCATCCCCCAGGCCGCGCTGAATAGCTGTAACGAGCATAATCCACGAGCGCTTTAAAAAACCTTGTGCTAGAATTTAAACGTTAGATCGGTTGTTTCAAAAATGATTAAGGAGTGATCCTATGCCCAAATCTCGCGAACAAATTCTCCTGGAAGGGATGGCCTCGATCCAAGCCATTTCCAGCACAATATCGAATGCTCCCGCTTTTGACATTCGCTCCGATCAAGAAATAGACCCAGCGATTGCTGCTAACCTTCGCCTTCTCTCAGAAAAAGCCGCACTGGAAAAAGATGAAAGCACACGAAGTGCTATTACTGCGCTGATCGCAGCGTATGAAAAATTACAGCAAAAATTAGATGTCCAAAAAAAAGAACAAGCCGCCCCTCCTCAGCCTACTAATGCAATCTCTGTTGCCGAGTTGGCATCCAAAGAGGTGGGAACTAATGCAGCTGTCAAAGCAGGAACTGGCTCAATCATCGCTAGGGTGGTTCTCCCATTTAACCTCTCATCTCAATTTAATAACGTCATAATAGTACTCCCTCAAGGGCAACCACCCACTAAATACATCATAATCTCCCCACCAGCCGGTCATCAAGGCCCACTTGGTGAAAATTTATGTAAAAATATTTTTGAAACCTTTCTAAATTTTCCATCAGGCCCCAATACAACTAAAAGGCTCAGCCTGAACTCAGAACATTCAAAAGAATTGGTAGAATTTTTACTATCTTCAGAAGAAGGCAGCAAAATATTAAAACAAATGCAAATACAAAAAATCACCGTAAACATCGGACAAAATGTAGGTGAGAAAACGGCAGCATTAGCCGCTCAATTAGAAAAGATGGGCATAGCTTATTCTATTGAGCCGCCAAAACAAACAGCAACGGCAACCCCACCAGAGAAAAAACCGATAACACCCACACCACAACAACCGCTTCGAGCCTCTGGCCCTGGCGAGGGCGGTACGCCGACTGGGGAAAAACAAACACCCACATCAACAGAAGAACCGCGTATCGCATCAGCATTACGGGAAGCAGAAAAACGAAATGAAGAGCTAAGGGAACAAGTCGACCAAGTGAAACAAGCGCTAAAAACGCAGGAGCAGGAAAGGGAAAAAGCTGAGAAACAAGTCACACAAGCCAGAAAAGAAGTTGAAGACGCGCGTTCTCAGTTGGCAAACGCGGAATCCAAAAGCAGCCACTCCGAACAAGAAGCAAAGCAAGCAAAAGATGCCGCTGAGGGTTTAAAAAAAGAACTCGCCGAAACTAAAAAAATCGAAGCGCAATTGAGAGATCGCATCGCGCAACTTGAATCACAACTTAAAGCACAACAGGATAAAGCAGCGGCTCAATCACAAGAAAAAGATCAATTAAAAATTCAACTCAAAGAACAACAGGCTGCCCACTCACAGGAAAGCGGTCAATTAAAAACTCAACTCGCCGAGCTGAAAACACAGATCGACTCACTAGAAAACCATGCCAAAAACTTACGACAAGAGAACGCTACGTTAACTCAAACTCTACACGAAGTCGAAAGCGGATTAGAAGACCAACTCCCAAAAGTACCGTCTCATACACCGAAAACTCCCCCGCCAAGCGATGGTCCCAGTGGCGGCATGCCAACCACCACTCACGCATCAGAAGTTAATATGCAGGCGCTCTCTGCACCACCGCCGATATCAATAAAAGCAATAGAAGATGCGCCAAAAATTGCAAAAGCGGCCCAACAAGCCCTTCAACGTGCCAAAAATACGGCTCCAGAAAACAAAGAGAAAGCGTTGCAAACCGCCGAAACTGCTGCCGCAGCAGCAGAAAAAATAGTGCTCGACTTAGATAGACTCTTCAATACCTCAGACTCTTCTATTGTCTTGAAAAGGCAGGCTGTTGAAGCAGCGGAAATCGCAAACCAAACAGCTATTGAAGTCAGGAGAGAAATAAAACAACTCCGAGAATCTTTGAAACAACCAAACCTTGCGGGAGACTCCCAAAAAACAGGATTCGACAAAGAAAAAGAAATCAATGCACAGCAGGGAGGACATCCTCAATCCTCCCCGTCCACCGCGCGAACCCAGACGCCAGAAACGACCTCTCAACGAAGAGGATGGCCTCCCGATGTATTACCACCTAAAGAAGTAAAAAAACCGGGGCAAAAACCAACAGCACGCAGCAGCCTACAAAAACATGTATCAAACGAAGCTTCGTCTAGACGTGGGCCATAAACGACTAAAACCATAGTTTATATAAAACCCGCAAAACGAACCTTATTGACGCCACAAGCGTTTTAATTTACGCTGCGCAAACTTCTAAACAAAAAGGAACACGTTGTGAAAAAAATATTCTATGTAAGCATGTTAACGCTCTCTACGATGAGCACCGTGACCATGGCAGCAGATCAAGCCATTCAAACAAATTTCACATCAGACCAAGTCAAACAAATCCAACAAATTACGCGCGATTATTTAATTAAAAACCCTGATGTGTTGGTGGCGGCCTCACAAACATTACAACAACAAGAAGCTCAAAAACAAATGATCCAAGGGAAAGAAGGTATTAAAGCAAACATAGCGGCCTTAATCAATCCACCAGGCGCCCTCATCGCGGGTAATCCTCAAGGCTCTATAACCCTCGTTGAATTTTTTGATTACCAATGTGCCCATTGCAAAGAAATGAGCGCATCGATTGACTCACTCATCAAAGCCAACCCCAACCTACGCATTGTTTTTAAAGATTTCCCTATTTTTGGACAAAGCTCTGTACTGGCCGCTGCTGCTGCCTTTGCCGCCAACCAACAAGGGAAATATTATGCCTTTCATCAAGCCTTATTAAATTCTGATGGCCCATTAACTGAGGACAAAGTTTACGCCATCGCTCAAAAACTTGGTCTCGATGTCAATCGATTAAAATCAGATATGAGCAGTAACCAAAAAGCAATTAATGATATGCTGGCAGCCAATTTTTCTTTAGTCAAAGCACTAGGGCTTGTGGGAACTCCTGCTTTTATTGCCGCAAAAACCAATGCGACTAAAAATTCAGATATTGAATTTTTCCCGGGCGCACTGCCACAAGATAAATTACAAGACATGATCACCAAAGCTGAGAAATCATAATATCAGGGAAAAGCGTATTGTAGCAGAACATCTCAAACTTAGCCTGCTGGCAGTCACTTCTTAAAAACCGGTTACTGTCAGATCAAGCCTGAAGCGCCACAGATAAGTCATCCTCCAGGCCTCTTTTGTTGAGGTGTAGATGTCGTCCCCCCAGATTGAGAAGATATTGGTGCCGTGAATGGCAACATAAATCTCATTCCTTGCTGAGTAAGGGCGGGGATAACAGGGACAGCTACAGCAGTTGTTTGTTGAGGTCGTCTCAGCATTGTACCCATTTGCTGCTGAAGCTGCTCTATTTGTTGTCGAAGCTGTTCTGTTTGTTGCTGAAGTTGTTCTGTTCTCTTAGAACCTTCTCCTCTATCATATCGCTGCCAACTTCCTACACAGCACAGTTGACGATGCAAAATGTGTAGTGTTTTTGCCATTTTCTCAGCGCTTTCCTCGCTAAAAACGCTGTGAGGGGTCTGTGACGACGCTCGTGGTAATTCCGATGAAACTGAAAATTCCCGTGCGGCGCCATTAAGGTCTTGATCTGCTTGAGCCGTCCGTTTTCGTATTGCTTCTAAAGCCTGTTGAGTCTGTTGAAAATCAGCTTCTTTTTGAGTTATTTCTTGTTGCGCCATCAATAAAGCCCTTGCGATTTCTTGCAGTTTACCGCCCATCTCGCCACGTTTTTTTTCAGCCTCATCACATTGTTGTTGTAAAGCGCTTAACGTCTTTTGTGTAGTAGCACATTGTGCGCGAGCTTTTTCTTCCATGGCTTCAAGTTGTTTTCGCTCCTGTTCAGCTTTTAAAAGCTGTTCTCTTGCTTGCCTGATTTTGCAGGTCTCCTGATTGATTTGCTTTGCAGCTTCATCATACTTTCCTTGCATGGTCCGATGTTCGCGCTCTGCCTGAGAAATTCGTTGTTGTAATTGCGCCCATTCGTGTTTCGTTTTTTCTAAACGCTCATTGGCTTGCGTCATCTCGCGCTCCTTGGCTGCAATGACGCTTTGTAATCTTTCAGTTTTCTCCTCCACCTCAGCTTGTGTTTTTTGCAACCCAGCCAAGTTTTTTTGACGCGCCTCAAATCCTTGCTTGGCTTTGATCAGATCGGCATCGATCGCGGTTATTTGTGCTCTTTGTTTTTCTTTTTTTTCTTGGGATTTTTTCAGTTCCTTTTCGGATTCAGCGCATTGCTGTTGCAGCACATCAAATCCCTGTTTAAGAGTGCAATATCGCTCGTGCATACCTGGGAGTTCTGAGCCCATCCTTTCAAGCTCTTTTTGCTCCTCTCCGCTTTTTAACAGCCGGTCTTTTGCGAGCGCAAGCGTGTCTTCATCCTGTTTGGCTTGTGTGGTAAGATTGCGAATAGTCTTTTGTTTTTCGTTATGTCGTCGCCTCAATTCTTCTACTTGAGCTGTAAGCGATGGCAGCTCGCTTTCAATGGATTTTTTTTCTTCTTTCGATTTCCCAATTGCTTCGCTCAACTGCTGATTCTCAGCTTTTAATTGAGCTGATTGTTCAGATTTTGTGTTTCTTTCTCTAATAGCGCGTAGAAGCGGGGCTTTTGCGTCCCGATTAATTTTATTTAACGAATCTGTCATGCTTGCCATAACCTGCGCCATGGCGCCGTTAAGATGTCCATCAACGAACGCGGACTTATGATCTAAGGGCATTTCAACGTTACATATAGGTGTGAGAAACTCCGTGATTGCTGGAAATGGATTACCCAAGCAAGAGGCGATAAATTCAATAAGGTTAAACCTTTCTACGCTAAAAAGCCCCTGTTCAATGAGTGCGCTCATCTCCAGATAATAGTCAGAATGTTTTACGAAAAAGGCTGTAAATTGCCTTATGAAATCCTCTTTTTCAAATAACTCTGGTTGATAGTTTTGTAAAATTAATGCGCTAGACATCCAAAAATTACTTCGAAGACTCTCGGGCTCTCCAAAGACTGAAAATATTTTATCTAGCATGGGAGGTCTGGGCGAGCCAGTTGCAAGAATATCGTTTGTCTCCAGCAGCGGTAGCTTGCTGTAAAAACGATGTGCGCAAAATTCCTCTATAGTTTTTAGATCGAATGCAATCTTTTGATGACAATAAAAAACCCGTCCTGATTCAGGATCAAGAGCGGTAACTTCTCGCAATATCACGTGGGGCCCATTCGCTATTACAGCCGTATGGAATAACATTTCGTGCACCCTGTCTGTAGGGACTGGTATTTTCACCTCAGCCAGTCGCGGAGTCTGTCTAAGCATGCCATCAATCATCGTTGTAAGATTTCTAGCCCGCCCCTCTATTCTCGCCTTGACTGTAGGGTTTTCAATAAGGGCGCGCGGAATACTCCAAAAATAACCCTCACCTCTAAGCGTGAAGTAACAGCACCCAGCGGCCTTGGGCAAACCTTCAGTTGGGTTAATTGGGAATATTATTCTCTCGTAGAGTATAGTGTACTGCGGTTGGTGTGCTTGCATATGCTCCCCTTGGCTATTAGAATGGTTTTGTGTATTTGATTATAATATCCAAATATTAAGAAATTATTAACCACGCCAAGTAATCCAGAGAAACGAGTTGACTCATAATTCATATAACCGAAGAAAAGGGGGGTGAATTATGGATCAAAGACGAAAAGAAGTGACTAATTTTAGGATGTGGTCGCATCGCTATCATCACAGCAATGTCAATTGTTTAAAATTAACCCCTCTGAAACCTAAAAAAAGCCAGGTCTGGCTCGTTGTTTTTGTTTGGGTATTAGCGGTGAAGCTTCTCTTGACCACGGTCGCCTTAAAAAGCGACTCATACCCCCCCCAGAGGTGAGGCAATTAACTCGTTGAAAATACTGGCGCTCCCTAGGGGATTCGAACCCCTGTTATCGCCGTGAGAGGGCGACGTCCTAGGCCTCTAGACGAAGGGAGCCTGAATGGACTTAAAAGGACTGTCATTCATCGACTTATCGAATGACAGAAAACTATCAAACATTTTCATTATATCAAGAGAAAGAAATAAATTCTCTCTCTTGATGCATTTTTTACAGATCAATACCAGCGCGATAAATTTTCATCAAATTGGTGTGCCCCTGCTCCCCTAAAATATCACCTTCTGTAATAAGCACGATATCCCCTTTTTCAACAACTTCCAATTGCTGCAACAAGGCGATCGCTCGTACATTCACTTCTTGTGGCGCCATACTGGTCAAATCGAACGCCACAGGATGTACACCACGATATAGATTCATTTTACGTTGCGTCTCAACATTACGCGTTAAAGCGAAAATCGGGATGCCCGTTCGAATACGGGACATCAACAAAGGCGTCGAGCCGGTTTCAGTTAAGCAGATAATTGCCTTAACGTCTAGGTGATTCGCTGTATACATTGCCGCCATGGCAATCGCTTCATCAATGCGTTCAAAACGACACTCCACGCGATGCCCAGATTTTTGTGTTTCTGGATCGTTCTCTGCGCCCGTGCAAATCCTTGCCATCGATGAAATAACCAAGTCAGGATGATCGCCCGAAGCAGTTTCTGCGGATAACATCACCGCATCCGTAATATCTAACACAGCATTGGCAACATCAAACACTTCTGCGCGTGTCGGAATCGCATTATGAATCATCGTTTCCATCATTTGCGTTGCCGTAATGACGGGCTTGTTCAAAATCCGCGCTCGGCGAATAATTAATTTTTGCACGCCTGGCAAGGCGGCGTCTCCGATCTCAACACCTAAATCGCCTCGAGCAACCATCACCCCATCAGACGCTTGAATAATCTCATCTAATGCGATCGGCTCAACAGCCTCAATACGTTCTAATTTTGCGATAACGCCCGCGCTGCTGCCGGCTTCTCGAATTAATTTTTTTGCATAATTCAAATCTGCAGCGCAACGCACGAAAGAAATGGCAAAATACTCGACCCCTAAACTGGCGGCAAACACTAAATCAGCTTTGTCTTTATCGGTTAAAGCTTCGGCTGATAATCCGCCGCCTTGCCGATTGATGCCTTTGTTATTTGATAATTCTCCACCCACGGTGACTGTACAAATGACTTTTGAACCGTCCACCTGTTTCACCGTCAACACAACGCGGCCATCATCCAACAATAATACGTCGTTCGCTTTAACATCCTGAGGCAGTTTTTTATAATCGATGCCCACAATTTTTTCATCGCCGGCATTGCTATCCAAAGCAGAATCCAACGTAAACTCCGCACCTTCTGCTAAAATCACTTTCGTGTTTTTGAATCGAGCGATACGAATTTTTGGTCCTTGCAAATCAGCCAACACAGCCACTTCTCGACCTAATTTTTTTGATAATTCTCGAATTGTATTAATTCGCCGAGCATGATCTTCATGAGAACCATGCGAAAAATTTGAACGAAAAACATTCACGCCCGCCAACATCATTTTTTCAATCATATTATTTTTATCGCTTGAGGGGCCCATAGTCGCGACAATTTTTGTCGATCGACGAATCACTTTTTGCATTATTTTTTCTCCTTCGCAAAACACGCCTCTAAAACTTCAACGGCAGGTAATTTATCGCCTTCTAAATATTCTAAGAAAGCGCCGCCTGCCGTCGAAATATAGGATATATTTTCTTTTATGCCACATTTTTCTATCGCCGCGATCGTATCGCCACCACCTGCGACGGAATAGGCCGGACTATTCGCAATGCCTTTACCTACGATATCCGTCCCTTTAGCAAATTGATCCATTTCAAAAGCCCCAACAGGGCCATTCCATAAAATCGTTTTCGCGTTTTGCAATTGAGCGGCAAATAATTTAGCTGTTTCTGGGCCTAAATCTAAAATCATATCGTCAACGGCCACTTCATCGACTTTTTTGACCGTTGAAACAGCTCCCTCGGAAAATTCTTTAGCTACTACCACATCGACAGGTAATGGAATAAATTTGCCAGAAGCTTTTGCGACACCCATTAATCTTTTGGCTTCTTCAACCAAATCGGGTTCATATAAAGATTTCCCAACCGGTTTTCCTGCCGCTGCAAGAAATGTATTAGCAATGCCGCCGCCGACAAATAAAACATCCACCATTTTGGTGATCGAGCTTAACAATTTTAATTTGGTTGAGACTTTCGACCCGCCAACAACCGCCATCAGCGGGCGCGTTGGTCGCTCCATAATACTACCTAACGCCTCTAACTCCGCGTCGAGCAATAATCCCGCGCAAGCCACTTTTGCATATTTCGCAACACCATAAGTTGACGCTTCTTTTCGGTGTGCCGTCGCAAAGGCATCATGAATATACACATCGCATAATTTCGCCATTTTTTGGGACAATCTGTCATCATTTTCTTTTTCGCCCACTAAACAACGCACATTTTCACACAGCACCACTTCTCCTGGCTTAACTTCAAAACCGCCGTCAATCCAATCTTTAACCAGCGGGACAGGCTGCCCTAATAACTCTGACAACCGTTTCGCGACTGGAGCGAGTGAATTTTCTTCGTCGTATTTCCCTGGCGTTGGGCGCCCTAAATGCGAAACAATGATCACTGCTGCTTTTTCTGCTAGTGCTTTTTTTATGGTGGGCAATGCGGCTACAATACGCGCTTCGCTCTTGATTCTCCCTTCTTTAACAGGAACATTGAGATCTTCTCGAATCAATACACGCTTGTTCGCTAAATTCACTTCTGTCATTTTCAAATAAGCGGCCACATTTTCTCTCCTCTTTACCTTTATTTACTTAATGCCGTTAGTACCGTATAAATTCAGTTTACAATAACGCCAGAAAATAAAGGGGGCGAATAAATGCCCCCTTTATTTTCGTCAAACTTAATAAAATTACTTTGCTTTCATCATCGCGATCGTCGTATCGATCATGCGATTTGAGAAGCCCCATTC
>Ga0154602_144_pt1 | contig 17945 bp, 19 predicted proteins | sample RifGroF2_FD_116031 | JGI IMG/M metagenome (GOLD analysis project Ga0154602, IMG submission 116031) | Gammaproteobacteria bacterium GWF2_41_13 | reverse complement strand
AATGCTAAAACCCTTTTGGATCGCGTGCGATCGGGAGAAAAGCAATATCATGTGATCGAAGTGATGGCGTGTCCAGGGGGATGTATTGGCGGCGGCGGGCAACCTTATCCACCGCGTGGGTATACGATTTTGGATCCTAATTTAGCCGCTAAGCGAGCGAATGCGCTATATTCTATCGATGCAGCAAAAACCATTCGGCGGTCGCATGAAAATAAAGCGGTACTGCAACTTTATCAGGAGTTTTTAGGGCAGCCTGGTGGAGAGCTTGCGCACCAGTTGTTGCATACCCATTACAAGCCTAGATCAAGACGAGGAATAAAATGAGCAAAAAAACAGAGCAAATGTGTTGTTGTCAGGAGATGAGCTGTAAAGTCGACAGCCAAGGCATCTTGCCGGATTCGATTGTACGGTTTATTGAAACGTGTAAAAAAAATCCTGAACCGCAAAGTCAATTGATTGCGGTTTTGCATCAAGTACAAGATCATTTTGGCTATTTGTCTCCGAAAACGATGGATGCAGTGGCTTATTTGATGGAAATCCCTGCCGCAAAAATTTCGGGCGTTGCTTCTTTTTATCATTATTTTCGACTCGTACCCGCGGGTAAATTTCATATCAGTATTTGCCTTGGGACAGCTTGTTATGTAAAAGGCGCCGAGGCTGTTTTGAATAAATTTCGTGAAGAATTAGGTATCGAGCACGGAGAAACGACAACGGATGGGTTATTTAGCTTGGAAGTTTCGCGCTGCTTAGGGACTTGCGCCTTAGCGCCTGTGGTAAAGATCGGGGAGACAATCCATGCGCAGGTAACGCCGGATAAAGTGCCGGCTTTGATTGGTCATTATGCAGCTTTAGCGAAAGCCTGATCAACATGAAAGGTGCGTAGAAAAATAATTTAACCGATGTTTTTTCTTATGTAAAGAGGGAAGCTTTGACAAATCGAGGCTTTGTGCATAAAATCGCCGGTCTTTAAAAGAATGATAGGTGTTAAAAATTATGAAAAGAACATATCAACCCAGCAAAATTAAACGTCAACGCACGCATGGGTTTCGTGTACGAATGGCTACCCGTGGTGGACGGATTGTGTTAAATCGTCGTCGAGCGAAAGGCCGCAAGAAATTAAGCGTATAAATGTTGAATAGCTTGCGTAAAACTTTTGCAAAATCCGATCGATTGCTCACGTCAAAAGATTATCAACTCAATTCTTTTACGTATCATCGTCCTAGCCAAGCGCTATGCGTGTGGATTAAACCGAACGAGCAAGGGCATGCTCGGCTGGGTTTAATTTTAGCGAAGAAACAAATTAGAAAAGCCAATAAACGCAACCGTATCAAACGAATTGTTCGAGAAAGTTTTCGCCATCATAAAGATTTATTGCAAAATCGTGATATTGTTATCGGTGCGCGAGCAGGTCTTGAACGATGGAGCAATCAAACATTACGGCAATTTTTGGATGCACAATGGGCGCAATTAGCTGTTTAATTAAACGCATGATTGGTTTGGGGATTAAGGTTTATCGTTATACGTTGAGCCCTTTGTTGGGGCGTCGTTGTCGATTTTATCCGAGTTGTTCTCATTATGCAGAAGAGGCAATTGAGACACACGGCCTTTTAAAAGGATTATTATTAACCGGTTGGCGGCTATTACGCTGTCAGCCATTTTGTCGAGGCGGGATTGATCCAGTTCCTGCTTCACGACGTCAACATGAGGCATTATGATTAATTATATTCGATATTTTTTATATGGTGTTTTGGCGCTTTTATTTCTAGCGCTATGGAATGCTTGGCAATTATCACATACGCCGGCGCCAACAGCACAATCAATTTCAGCTCCTCAATCTTCGGCTATTCTGCCAACGAGCGCTTCGACACCCATTTCTGTATCCAGTCCGATCCCGTTGGGGAATCAAACAATATCTATGCCCGGCAAGATTATCCATGTCAAAACCAATGTGTTGAATGTCGATATTAATTTATCGGGCGGCGACGTGGTTGAAGCGGATTTGTGGAAATATCCAGAAAGTATTCATAGTGCACGGCCGATTGCCTTATTAGCAAATGATGATCAATTATTCTACATTGCGCAAAGTGGGTTGTTGTCAAGTACTGGGTCAGCGGAAGCTTTACAATATACGGCGAGTAAAGAAACGTATTCTTTAGCCGAAGGGCAAGATCAGCTCGACGTGGTTTTGCAGGCGAAAACAAAGAGTGGTTTGATCGTTGAAAAGCACTATTTGTTTAAGCCTAATCAATATGCGATCGATATTTCAATGCAGGTTAAAAATGCCAGTGGCCGATTATGGACAGGTAGCTTTTTTACACAATTTTTGAGGAAAGATACCGGTACTGGCCAAGCAAAAATGTTTCGGGTTAACTCATTTTTAGGCGCGGCGGTCTCGAGCGCAGAGAACCCCTATCAAAAGTTCCCTTTAAATAAAATCGGTGAAAATCCGATTAGTCAGGATATCTCAAATGGTTGGCTGGCATTGGTGCAACATTACTTTGTTGGCGTTTGGATCCCTGTGCGTGATGTGGCGCAGCATTATTATAGCAGCGAAACACCAGAGGGTGTTGTGACTATGGGTATTGCGAGTCCTATGACAGCTGTCGCGCCGAGTCAGTCAACACAATTTCATTCGACACTTTACGTAGGGCCCAAAATTGCCAGCGTGCTTTCTCAAGTGGCGCCCCATTTAGAATTAACGGTGGATTATGGACATTTATGGGTTATAGCTATTGTTATTTTTAAAATGTTATCTTTTATTCATCGATTTGTCGGGAATTGGGGATGGTCCATCATTTTAGTGACGATTGCGATCCGATTGCTATTCTATAAATTAGCAGAAACCAGTTATCGCTCGATGGCCGCGATGCGTAAATTACAACCGAAAATTGCTCAATTAAAAGAACAATTAGGGAATGATAAGCAGGCGATGAGCAAGGCGATGATGGAATTGTATAAACGAGAAAAAGTGAATCCGTTAGGAGGCTGCTTGCCGATTTTAGTTCAAATTCCTGTTTTTATCGCATTGTATTGGGTTTTGCTCGAGAGCGTCGAGTTGCGTCAGGCGCCTTTTATTTTTTGGATACAAGATTTGTCTGCTAAAGACCCGTATTATGTGTTGCCGATTTTGATGGGTATCAGTATGTATGTGCAACAAAAGTTGAGCCCTGCGCCGCCAGATCCTACCCAAGCGAAAATGATGATGTTTTTACCGATTATGTTCACAGCGTTATTTATGAATTTTCCAGCGGGTCTTGTGTTATATTGGCTCGTGAATAATTTACTTTCTATTGCGCAACAGGTGTACATTACACGAAAATTTGATCGAGGCGATTATCGAAAGTCGACTCAATCTAAAAAGGCGGAGTGGATGGTGAATGCCAACCGCAAGCGTTGATACGATTGCAGCCGCTGCGACCCCACCAGGTCGCGGCGGGGTCGCCATTATTCGGATTTCAGGCCCAGAGAGTGTTGCCATCGCGAAAGCGATCACGAAACAATCAAGCATTGATCCACGCAAAGCCCATTATGTTTCTTTTTATGATCACGCAGGCGAAATTATTGATCGCGGTTTGATGTTGTTTTTTCGTTCTCCGCATTCTTTTACGGGCGAAGATATCATCGAGTTGCACGCGCATGGCAATCCTTTTTTACTCGATGCCTTGCTCAAAGAAATTTTATGGCTAGGGGCGAGGCTCGCCATCGCTGGCGAATTTTCTAAACGCGCATTTTTAAATAACAAAATTGACTTGGCGCAAGCAGAAGCAATTGCCGATTTAATTGAAGCATCTTCGATGCAAGCCGCTCGATCGGCAGTGCGTTCTTTGCAAGGAGAATTTTCAGCGCATATTCATCAATTGGTTGATGCGGTTATTCATTTGCGCACTTATATGGAAGCCGCCATTGATTTTTCCGAAGAAGAAATTGATTTTTTACAAGAAGCGGCGCTTCAGCAATTGTTAAAGGAGGTGCTCGTACAATTTTCTGTTATTGAAACTTCAGCAAAGCAGGGTTCGCTTTTACGAGAAGGAATGACGATTGTCATTGCCGGTAAACCGAATGTCGGCAAATCGAGTTTATTAAATGCCTTAAGTGGAAAAGATTCGGCGATTGTAGCATCGATAGCGGGGACAACACGCGATGTATTGCGCGAGCAAATCCATATCGATGGAATGCCATTGCAAATTATTGATACAGCCGGTTTACAAGAAACGCACAATGAGATTGAACAAGAGGGTATTCGTCGAGCTTGGTTAGAGATTGAGAAAGCAGATCGAGTGTTGTTTGTTGTCGATGATCCCATATTGTTGCAGTTACCTTTGCAAACCTTGTGGCCAGAATTCAGTAGAAATGTTTCATCGAAGCCGGCCGTCACATTGATTTGTAATAAAATTGATCTTTTATCGGAGCAGGCTCGTATTGAAACACGCGGAGAATATACGGCGATTTATTTATCAGCCAAATATCGACAAGGCATTGAGCCGCTCAAAAGTCATTTGAAAGAAGCGATGGGATTTGAGGCGAGTGCTGAACATGTTTTTCTCGCGCGACGTCGGCATTTGGATGCGTTAATGCGCGCGAAAGAATTTTTATTGAAAGCACAATCGAATTTAATTGAGCGACAATCGATTGAATTAGCGGCTGAAGAGCTACGTTATGCGCAACAGACGCTTTCTGAAATCACAGGTGAATTTACGACGGATGATTTATTGGGCCGAATTTTTTCACAGTTTTGTGTCGGGAAGTAGCTTTGTGCATGGCGTGTGATTTTTTATTCCACTTGAGCGTTGTGTGCTAATTGAGGTACCATCGCCATCCATTGAGATAATTAAATTTTATTTAAGGAATTATTATGCGATTGAACGGTCGAGAACCACACGAATTGCGTGAAATTAAAATCACACGCCAGTTTACGAAACATGCAGAAGGGTCTGTGCTCGTCGAATATGGCCATACCAAAGTGATTTGTACGGCCAGTGTTGTGAAAGGCGTGCCGCGATTTTTGCGTGATAAAGGGCAAGGTTGGGTGACGGCCGAGTATGGCATGTTGCCGCGTGCGACGCATGATCGCGTTGATCGCGAAGCGGTGAAAGGACGCCAAACTGGGCGCACGCAGGAAATTCAGCGTTTGATTGGACGTACATTGCGATCCATTGTGAATTTATCTTTGTTGGGCGAAAATACGATCAGCATTGACTGTGATGTGATTCAAGCTGATGGCGGAACGCGGACTGCTTCGATTACGGGTGGATGTGTTGCGCTAGCGGACGCGATAAGGCACATGTATTCCGGTCGTGCTATTTCGGCCAATCCATTGATGAATTTGGTAGCATCTGTTTCGGTGGGTATTGTCAAAGGTGAAGTGGTTTTAGATTTGGATTATGAAGAGGATTCCAAAGCAGAGACCGACATGAATGTTGTGATGAACGACAATGGTCATTTTATCGAAATACAAGGGACGGCTGAAGGCAAGCCATTTACGCAAGAAGAATTTTCGGGCATGTTGGAATTAGCCAAAACAGGAATTCAACAAATCATTGCGCAACAAAAAAACGTATTAGGCTTGTAATAGAAATGTTGTCGATGTCGGATATATACCCTTCATCTTTTAGTTTTCGGCTTTGTTGGCGTCATCGTTCGCAACAGTCATGTATGACTGATACACTCCTGTTGCTCTCTCCTCGCCGCCTCGTCGAAAAACTAAAATACTCGGGTCTATTTTGTGCTAGAAATCTCATTCACGGATATAACAAGGATTGAGTTAGGTGTTTAAGCGTTTTTTTAAAAAAAATAAATTAAAGTTTCGTGTTATTCCTGAGTCACAGCACAGGATTACGCCTGATAAAATTAGCGAACATGCTTTATCCATCGTTCGAAAATTGCAAGCAGAGGGGTTTGAGGCTTATGTCGTGGGTGGGAGTATTCGGGATATTTTGTTAGGGAAAAATCCTAAAGACTTTGATGTGGCGACCAGCGCGCATCCTCAGGAAATTAAAGCGATTTTCAGAAATTGTCGTATCATTGGCCGGCGATTTCGTTTGGCTCATCTTTATTTTAAGTCAGGGTTGATTGAAGTGGCGACATTTCGTGCTGGACATGAAAATGCCGCCGAAAATCATGCGAAAACACATGATAGCGGATTAATTCTTCGTGATAACGTCTATGGCACATTTGAAGAAGATGCGGCCAGACGCGACTTTACCGTGAATGCGCTTTATTATGATCCAGAAGAGTCGGTGATTTTAGACTGTTTCGATGGATTTAAAGATATTCGCCATCGCCGCCTTCAAGTTATTGGTGATCCGAGGGCGCGTTATCAGGAAGATCCTGTTCGCATGTTGCGTGCGATTCGGTTTTTAGCGAAATTGAATTTCAAGCTTACTGCCGCATCAGCGTCCGCCATTGCTACTTGCGCATCTAGTCTTGCGCATATTTCGTCTTCACGCTTGTATGATGAGTGGTTAAAATTATTTTATCAAGGTACAGCAGAAGAGACGTTTTTTCAGCTCAAAAAATATCGACTTCTTGAGCAGTTATTTCCCGGATTTTTATTTTCGGGGAAAACGGAACAATTTATTGTGGCGGCGTTGAGAGATACGGATGAGCGGTTTCGTCAGCAAAAACCGATTAATTATGCTTTTTTATGGGCGGTATTTTTGTGGGTGCCTTTTTTTGATCGCTTTCGGGACTTGTTGAGCGAGCAACAATTGGCGGTGCCAGATGTTTTTCATCAAGCGGCACATGAAATCATTCATGCGGAAAAGCAACGCGTTATGATCTCTCGGCGTATCAGTGATGTTATTTTTGCGATTTGGCGATTGCAGTATCCCTTAGAGCAGTGCAATCGAAGAAAAGCCAAAAGCCTACTGAAAAATCCTTATTTTCGTGCAGCGCATGACTTGTTGATGCTGCGAACCTTGTTAGATCCTTCTTTGAAGTCAATCGGAAAAACCTGGTGGCGAATCCGAAATGGAAACCCAATTTAATTATGTAATGACAATGAAAATCATTTATAATCTGCACGTTCTTGTATCATCAAGGTCGCGGAGCATAGTTAGTTACTGCAAGGGGTTTGAGGAAAAGGAGAAGAATGGTATGTGGAAAAAAATCATGAGTCGCTTCTTGTTAGTGGGAGGAATTTGTTTTGTTCTTAATGCAATGGGGTATGTAGATACCTTTGTGCGTCCGATTGCGTGGCCGGGGGAAAAGTGGGAATATTTAGTCGAAAGGCCAGCGATGGTTCTTCATGTCGATCCGGTTTTATTTGAAGAAATTTTGAATACGGGTGGTATGCATGGTTGGAAGTTGATGGAAGTAACAGATGAAGCGCATGCTTATACGTTCTATTTTGCGCGTCCTTTATTACCGCATAAAATGGCTTCTGCTGTAGCGCGGATGAGGCGAATCAAAGAATTACGTGAAGATAAAGAGGCAGCGGAGCGTGCGCATATTCAAAGTACGAAGGACAAGCTTTCACAAGGCATTCCCCTGTCTCAAGGAACATCAGCTGGAAATCCTCAGCCATTGACTCGCCCCCAGAATCCTCAATAGTTTTTTAGAGATAAGACGCATGGCGATAAAAATACGTAAAAAATGGTTTTTTTTATTGCTTATTATGAGTGTGCTTGGAGCAGTTTTTTTGATATGGCGTTATATCTATCAGTCGCAGCAAGCGACTCAACCGACCGTATCTGTCACCCGGGGAGATATTGTTGAAGAAGCCCAGGCTATCGGATTTATCAAGCCGAGACATTCTATCACGGTTAAATCACAAATTGATGGCATTGTTGCGGAAATTTATCATTGGGAAGGCGAATATGTGACCAGGGGAACGCCGCTTTTTAAAATTACGCCAACGCCTTCTCCCACGCAATACGCCATTGCAAAAGAAGAGCTGGCCGAAGCTGAGGCGATTGAACGTTCTGCCAAGAAAAATTCTGATCGTTTTGATACGGCATTAGAAAAGGGCTATATCACGCCTCGCTATGGTGATTATATTATAGCAAAGCGAGAATATGAGGCGGCGAAATTAAAACGGGTTTTAGCTGCGCAAAAGCTTGCCTTGTTAGAGCAGGGCAACACGATTGTGGGCGGAAAGCCAATTGCCAATGTGGTTGTGAGTCCTGTTGATGGATATATTTTAACGCGCAGTGTGGATATTGGTGATCCAGTTATTTCATTGAGTTCCGCGCAGGCGTCGACCGCTTTATTTTCAATTGCCAATATGAGTGATTTGATGTTTCAGGGTTCTGTCGACGAATCGGATGCGGCGAAGGTGAGGTTAAATTCGCCGGCTATTATTACGGTGGGCGCCATGTCGGATGTAAAAATCACCGGGATTTTGTCGCGCATTGCCTTGCAGGCAGATAGTACTTCGACGGATTCGACTTCTCCCTTTAGTGTCGGATTTAAGGCGGAAGTCACCGAGCTTAATATCCCCAATCATATTGCGTTAAGGTCAGGGTATTCCGCGACGGCAAATATTAAAATTCAGGAAGCGAAAAATACGCTTTTATTGCCCGAGCGCGTCATTCAATTCGACCAGGATAAGCCGTATGTTTTGCTTCCAACAAAAGACATTCAAAACCCCAAACGTCAGCCGATCGAAATTGGTTTGACAGATGGTATTAATGCGCAAATTATCAAAGGATTGTCAGCGGGGGAGGCTGTTCTTGATAAGTCAACGACGGAGGATGCTAATGGAGATGATGGATCCTCATGATCGTGCTAACGATTCAATGCGTTCGGAGGAACGTTCATCCGAAATCTGAATGTTCTCTCGTATCATCGCGATCTCAGGCGGAGGGTTGCTGATCGTGTCTATTTTACGAGATTTGTGGTTGCATAAATTACGTTCTTTTTTGGCATTATTTTGTATTGCTTGGGGAATGATTATCGTTGTTTTGTTGTTGGCATTGTCTGATGGATTTTATCAAGCCAGCCAAAAAAACATTTTATCTTTGTTGGATGGTACGTTTTTTGTTTGGGCGGGAAAAAGCACAAAAAATTATGAAGGGTACCCGGCGGGACGCTTGATTAAAGTGAAGGCGGCGCAGGTTCTTTATTTTAGCCAAGCGTTTCCGGCTATTCGGCTAATGAGCCCGATTTTTTTTAATCGCTCTTTAGTAAGCTACCAAGACAAACAAATGAATTTAAGAATTGCGGGCGTTTCACCGGATTTTCAATTATTGCGAAAAATTAATTTAATGCCAAAGGGGCGGTTTATCAATCCGATTGATGTTCAAACACAGGCTCGAGTGATTATTTTAGGATATAAATCTAAGCAAGAATTGTTTGGTGATGAGGTGGATGCAATTGGAAAGCAAGTTGCTATCAATCGAGTTTTATTTACGGTGATCGGCGTGATCGAGCCGCCTTATAAAAATGCGTATAATTTTCATAATAAAGGATGTTTGATTCCTTATACGACAGCGATGAGCTTGTGGGGGAATCAAGATGTGAATTTTTTTGTTCTTTTTCCTGATCCTGCTTTGGACTCGGTTACCGTAAAAAGAGACATCCAGTTTTATTTTTCAAAAAAACTTCATTTTGATCCTTCCGATGATAATGCATTGAGTATTTTTGATACGACGAAATTCTTTAAATTTTTTCGCTATTTCTTTTTAGCAATTCGCCTGTTTTTCGGTTTTTGTGGATGTATGACGCTCGGCGTTGGAGTGTTGAGTGTGACGAATATGATGTTTTTGATTGTTAATGAGCGAACATCAGAAATTGGAATTCGTATGGCGGTCGGCGCAAAAACATATCATATTATGCGGCAAATCATGCTGGAAACTTTTGTGATTGTCATGCTGGGAGGTGCGATAGGTTTTTTATTCGCTTTATCAGTGCTGGGGGGTTTGTCGTTTTTGCCTTTGCCTGCCTGGTTGGGGACGCCTACATTATCTCTCAGTTCTGCCTTTGCTGCGGCTTTTATTTTGGCTTTATTTGGTTTGCTCTCGGGTTATTTTCCCGCAAAACGAGCGGCGAGAATGGATCCGGTGCAGGCGATAGGATATACCGCATGAATAGGCAACATTGGCTCGCTTGTATTATCTCGACCTCAGGCGGGGAGTTATGAATATTTTATATCGACAAGCTATACGTGCGCTTTGGCATGAAAAAACGAAAATGATTTTAACGATTTTGGCGATCGCTTGGGGAACTTGGACGATCACGATGATGTTGTCGATTGGTGAAGGATTGCGATTGCATTTTGGGCAAGCGGTTAAAAACTCTGGCGATCGTTTGTTGACGATCACGAGTGGCGCCACCTCCAAAGTCTATCGAGGCATTTCTTCCAATACGCCCGTGCCATTGATGAAAGAAGATTATACATCGATTCAACAAGGGCTCAATGCTATCGTTCGAATGAGCCCACTGTATAACACGACTAAAAAAGTGACCTATCAAACTAAAAATTTTTCAATCCCTTTGATGGCTGTGAATGAACAATACGCAGCTATCCATCAAATTAGTATTCAATCGCCAGGGCGGTTTATTTCCCCGATTGATTTATTGGAACGTCGATCAGTTATTGTATTGGGGTCGAAGACGGCCAAACAATTGTTTTCGACGAATTTATCGGGTGCGATTGGGCAAATGATTTTAATTAATCAACAGCCTTTTCAGGTGATCGGAGTTATGCAAGAAAAAACAGAAATGATGTCGAAGGAAGGTGGAGATGCTTTTGCTAATTGGATTCCATCGACAACTTACGAATTGATTGCAAATCCGCTTTATTTGGATGGGATTGTGTTAACTTATCAGGACGCTAAACAGCTCAGCGCGATAAAATTACAAATTCAACATAGCCTTGCTTTAAACCATCATGTTGATCCGAGCGATGCAGGCATTGTCGATTTTGATGATTTGGCTGTTTCACAAGAAAAAATCAATGCTTTTTTTATAGGCATGCAATTGTTTCTAGGAATTATTGGCTCATTTACTTTAATCATCGCTGCGATTGGCATTGCTAATGTGATGTTAGCGACAATTGCGCGATCAGTTCGGGAGATTGCGATTCGCATCGCGGTAGGCGCAAAAACATATCAAATTTTAGTCGGCTATTTGTTTCAAACAGTCATGGCAACTTTGTTTGGCGGTGCGATTGGTTTGGGATTATCTTATGGAACTGTTGCTCTGATTCAATTGATTCCGATGCACGGAAAGATAATTGATGTAATTGGCAAGCCTAAGCCGGTATTATCTATCTTTGTTGTACTTATCGTTGTGGGTATTTTAAGCGGTATAGGTATTTTAGCTGGATTTTTCCCGGCACTGAAAGCCGCTAATATTGATCCTTCGGAGGCATTGCGATATGAATAATCCGATTGTTCTGATGCAAGCAATACGAAAGACGTATCAGTCAGGTAGTATGAGTTTTGAAGCGTTGAAAGGAATTGATCTTCAAATTAACGCGGGAGAATATATCGCTATTTTAGGCCCATCAGGTTCTGGTAAATCAACGCTCATGCATATCATCGGTTGTTTATCGACGCCAACGAGTGGACGCTATGTTTTAAATGGTCGAGAAGTTGGCCACTTGAATCGCAATGAGCTGGCGAGCGTGCGGAGTCGTGAAATAGGGTTTGTTTTTCAAAGTTTTAATTTGTTGCCTTATTTGAACGTACTAGAAAATGTGATGTTGCCGTTGGATTATCAAGGCATGGCAATGGCGGAGCGAGTCGAGCGTTCGACAGCCGTGATCGAGCAGTTGGGTTTGTTGACACATCGCGCGCATCGACCGAATCAATTGTCGGGGGGGCAGCAACAGCGAGTGGCGATTGCTCGTGCTTTAGTAACGCAACCCAATATTTTATTGGCCGATGAGCCGACGGGAAATTTGGACAGCCAATCTGGGAATGAGGTGATTAAGCTTTTTGAACGATTTTCATCGGAAGGAAAAACCGTTATCCTCGTGACGCATGATTTAGCTGTAGCCAAACGGACGAGAAGAATTATTAAGATTCATGATGGGTTGATTACAGAGGATCGAATGAATAAATAGGGCAGCTGCTCAGCACGTTCGCAGAAACATTCATATTTTGGTGAAAAATCATCCAAAGTCTGAATGTTCTTATATCGCCACGATCGTGGTGAATAATTACAGAGGAGATAACAATGACTGCTTTGACAAAAAGAAAATCATGGAAACAATTGGCAAAACATCGTCTTGCGATGGAGTCAGTGACGATGCGCGAATTATTTTCGCAAAACAAAGAGCGCTTCAATCAGTTTTCGCTGACAGCCCCCTCGCTATTTTTAGATTATTCAAAGAATCGCATCACGGAAGAAACGTTATCGCTTTTAATGGCGCTTGCTGAAGAAGTCCAGTTGCGGGAAAAAATTGAAGCGCAATTTGGCGGCCAAGCGATCAATCTGACTGAACATCGATCGGTTTTGCATACGGCACTTCGGAATTCAACCGATCGATCAATCTACGTGGCAGATATGAATGTGCTCGAACCCATTCGCGCGGCGTTGGCGAAGATGAGGGTGTTTTCGACAGCTATACGGGAAGGAGAATGGAAAGGGTATACCGGAAAACCAATGACCGATGTGGTGAATATTGGGATTGGTGGATCGGATCTCGGGCCGAAAATGGTTTGCGCCGCCTTAAGGGCTTATGCCAGGCCGCACTTACGTACGCATTTTGTTTCGAATGTTGATGATGCCGCGATGACCAAAACACTTAAATCCTTAAATCCAGAAACCACGTTATTTATCATCGCATCGAAAACTTTTACGACGATTGAAACGCTCACAAATGCCGAGACAGCCAGAGATTGGTTGTTAAAACAATTGAAAGATCCTGCCGCGGTGGCTAAACATTTCGTTGCGCTCTCGACGAATGCCGAAAAAGTCAAAGCGTTTGGGATTGATGTCAATAATATGTTCGAATTTTGGGATTGGGTTGGCGGTCGTTACTCCGTGTGGTCGGTGATTGGATTGTCCATTGCGATTTTGATTGGGATGGACCAGTTCGAACAATTTTTGCTCGGCGCGCATCGCATGGATCAACATTTTCGTCGAGCGCCGTTTAAAACCAATATGCCGGTTTTATTGGCTTTATTGGGGATTTGGTATCGGAACTTCTTTGATGCAGGTTCTTATGCGGTGATCCCATATAATGATTATTTGCAATATTTTTCGGCCTATCTGCAGCAATTGGATATGGAGAGTAACGGCAAGTCGATTACGTTACAGGGAGAAACGGTGAATTATCAAACGGGCCCCGTTATTTTTGGCGGGACAGGGACGGATTCACAACATTCATTTCATCAATTATTGCATCAAGGGACTGATATGATTCCGGTCGATTTTATCATTGCTGCGAATAGCTTAAGTCCAGTGGGTAAACACCAAGCGTTATTATTCTCGAATTGTTTAGCGCAAGCTGAAGCTTTAATGAAAGGTAAAACGTACGATGAAGCCTATCAAGAATTGGTTCATAAAAACATGCCGGAAGAAGAGGCGCGCGAATTAGCAAAGCATAAAGCCATGCCCGGTAATCGCCCGAGTAATTTGTTGGTCATTAAAAAGTTGACGCCAGAAGCATTGGGATCGCTTATTGCGCTGTATGAGCAAAAAGTATTTGTGCAAGGGGTGATTTGGGATATTAATTCATTTGATCAGTGGGGCGTCGAGTTAGGGAAACAGCTCGCGACTAAAATTGAACCTTTCTTGCTAGATGAGCAGAGAAAAATCGATTCAGATAGTTCAACGAGTGGATTGATTGAGCTGTATCATCGATGGCATGAATGATTTCAACCCTGACTTTTTTAGCGGCAGACGCTAAAAAAGTCAGGACTTGTCATTTGCTTGAATGGGGTGATTATCGAACAGACGCGAGTGAAGGGAGCTTTCAACTCTATTATTTGAGGAGCAAAGAAAAAATTATCACTCATCCTGCATTGGTTGTGTCAGAGCTGAGGGAGCGGGCGGCGCAATCGATAGATGTCGAATATTTTCAAGCCAGACGTGAAGTCCAATGCCAAAGAGCATTACGCATCCCCCTATCAAAACGTTTCGGGTGATTAATTCGTTATTGATGATGAGGGCGAAGACAGAGGCAAAAACAGGCTCTAGTGCATAAATTAAGGCGGCGCGCGTTGCGCTCACTTGCGATTGATATTTGGCTTGTACCCAAAGGGCGATGTTTGATGCAAATAAAGCACAAAATAAAATGGGAATAATGACAGAAAGTTTTAATAGGTGATGGATGTCACCATGCGGCATGAGTAATCCAGGGACAATCGCCGTAAAAGCCAATTGATAGAAAACGAGCAACCGAAAAGCATGAATCGCTTTGTGTGTGGTAACGAATTGTAAAAACACAATACTGAGTGCAACACTGAGTGCGGAAAGTAAACACCATAATTCCCCGACGCCAAAATGCAGAGAAAAATGAGTGAGGATTAATAATCCAATGAGACAAACAAATGGTGCGATGAGATCTGTTTTAGTCAGTTTGTTTAGCTTAAATAGAGGCGCTAAAAACGGGATTAAAATGATATTTGATCCAACGATAAAGGCGGCTTGCGCGGACCCAATTGTTTTTAGGCCAATAGCTTGCGTGATGTAAACGCCAGTATTGATTAATCCGAGCACAACACCCGCACCGACGATTTCGAGGGAATTTTTTTTAAAAAAATCAAAGAAAACGAAAGGGATGAATAAGACGGCGGCAATCATGAATCGAATGGCCATAAAGGTGGATGGCGTGACGTATTCGACCGCTATTTTAATCAGCGGAAAGGTGAGCCCCCATATGGCGGCAATCCCGAAGAGATATAAAGTGGATTTGTTTGTCTGTTTCACCGGTTTTTCTTATGTTTAATGCAGCTACTCAGGATGCTCACAGGAACGCTCATCCAAAATTTTGATGTCCTTGTCTCATCACGACGAATAGTTGCTGTTTAATTTTGAGCGTAATTATAGCACGGATTTCATCGGTTAAGATAAGCAAGGCGAAAATACTCGTTGATCAAAAAGAAATCGATCGTTCTGTTTTAAAATATACTTGCGTTAGTATTTTTTTTCAGTTAGAAAGGTGAATAAGCGTAACTGTATTAAAGCAATCGTGATGAGTGTTTCGGGGGTGCGCTGAATAGTTTAATTAAGCATTTACTAAATGGAGCTTATGATGAGTCAATCTATTATTCATGTCGACGATGAAACTTTTGATGCGGAAGTGATTAGTGCGAAAGTGCCAGTGCTTGTTGATTTCTTTGCTGAGTGGTGTGGACCATGCAAAATGGTAGGGCCATTATTGGAGCAGGTGGTTGTTGAATATGCGGGGCGATTAAAAGTCGTTAAAGTCGATGTCGATAAAAGCCCTGAGGCGGCACAGCGTTACGGTGTTCGCGGGATTCCTACCATGATTTTGTTCAAAGATGGAACCCCCGAAGCAACCAAGGTGGGCGCTATGACGAAAACACAATTGGTGGCGTTTATTGAAAGTGGATTGCAATCTGCATAATTTAAATATTTTTTAAAAATATTTGATTTCAAAAAGACGGATGTTATAATGTACGTGTTTTCAAAGTGCGTCGGATGGTTGCCATAAGGCAATCGTCTGATAGCAATCTCGTTTTAATCCAAATTAACCTATCGAAGAAATAATTTATGAATTTAATTGAGTTAAAGGCAAAAAATCCGTCTGAATTGATGGAAATTGCAATGCAAGCCAATATCGAAAATGTCGCGCGTATGCGAAAGCAAGATATGATTTTTGCGATTTTAAAAGCGCATGCCGCCAATGGGGAATGTATTTACGGCGGCGGTGTTTTAGAAATTTTGCCGGATGGCTTCGGTTTTTTACGGTCAGAAAAATCTTACTTGGCTGGTCCGGATGATATTTATGTTTCTCCTAGCCAAATTCGGCGATTTAATTTGCGCACGGGTGATACGGTTAATGGTGAAATTCGTCCGCCGAAAGAAGGCGAGCGCTATTTCGCCTTACTGAAAGTGAGCGATATTAATTTTGATTCGCCAGAAAATGCAAAAAATAAAATCTTATTTGAAAACTTAACGCCGTTATTTGCCGAAGAGCGGTTTGTTTTAGAGAGAGGTAATGGCAGTACGGAAGATATTACAGCGCGTGTTATTGATTTGACGGCGCCTTTTGGCAAAGGACAACGTGGTTTAATCGTTTCGCCGCCAAAAGCAGGTAAAACCATGATGCTGCAGAATATTGCCAATTCTATTGAAGCAAATTATCCGGATTGTCATTTGATTGTCTTACTCATTGACGAGCGTCCTGAAGAAGTGACTGAAATGACACGCTCAGTCGTTGGTGAAGTTATTGCCAGTACTTTTGATGAGCCCGCCACGCGGCACGTTCAGGTTGCCGAGATGGTTTTGGAAAAAGCCAAGCGATTGGCGGAACACAAAAAAGATGTGGTCATCTTATTGGATTCTATTACCCGTTTAGCAAGAGCTTATAATACAGTTGTGCCAACTTCCGGTAAGGTTTTAACAGGAGGCGTTGACGCCAATGCCTTGCAAAAGCCCAAACGATTTTTTGGTGCGGCACGTAATATCGAAGAAGGCGGTAGCTTAACGATTATTGCAACGGCCTTGGTCGATACAGGCTCCAAAATGGACGAAGTGATTTATGAGGAATTCAAGGGGACCGGCAATATGGAAATTCATTTGGATCGGCGTATTGCTGAAAAACGTGTTTGGCCGTCGATTAATATTAATCGCTCAGGAACTCGTCGTGAAGAAAAATTAGTCGAACCTGAAGAATTGAACAAGATTTGGATTTTAAGACGATTGATTCAACCGATGGATGAGGTTGCTGCGATCGAATTTTTGATCGATCGTTTACGTTCAACAAAAACCAATGAAGATTTTTTTGATGCGATGAAGCGATCTTAATGCGAGTTTGTTTTCTGGATTCACGTTAAAAATATCCGCAGTTACAGATTCCTTTACCGTGAAGAGCCACAAAAAATGCTGAACATTCAGGAAAATATGATTACAATGATCGCCTGACGTATTTTTATTTAAGTCAGAAAGAAAGGAATTTTTATGAAACAAAAACCGTCTTTATTTATCGTTGGCATTCATATTAAAAATCGTTTTAAACAGGTTGCGAAATTACAAAAAATATTTACCGAATTTGGTTGTCAAATCAAAACCCGTTTAGGATTGCATAGAACGTCCGACGATTTTTGTGCGGCAGATGGATTAATCATTCTGGAAATGATTGGAGAAACAGCAAAAATTAGCGAATTTTTCGAGGCGGTTTCTTCGCTTCAAAATATTGAAATTAAAAAAATGACCTTTAAGCTTTAATTATAAGCGCTCAGGTTTATTGCAAAGAGAACTTATGAAAAAAATAATTATATTGAGTCTTTTATCGGTGGGGCTAACGGCCGGTGCCATGAATGTCCAGGCAGCTAATTTATGGCAAGTTTATCAGCAAGCATCAAAAAGTGATCCGACGTTTCAGGCCGCATTGGCAAGCCAAATGTCGGTTGCAGAAGAAACGCCTCAAGCGCGCGCTGTTTTGTTGCCACAACTCAGTGGTGGTGCGAGCGCGACGTATTCTCGCTTATTGACGAAGAGCGATAATGTTTTGATCGGAGGAATTTCTCAAGGTCCATCACGTTCAACGGTAAGGTCGCGAGTCACGGATTTTGGCCTCACGCTTAAACAAAATGTGTTCAATTTTTCAAATTGGATGAAATTGAGTGAAGCACGGGATGATGTCAAAGCGGCCAGCGCGACTTATAACGCAGCCGCACAAGATTTAATGCAACGGGTGGCTAGTGCTTATTTTGCTGTTTTGCAAGCAGAGGATGTATTGCGCGCTACGGGCGCGGAGAAAAAAGCCTATTGGGAAGAATATGTGCAAGCTGAGCAGCGGTTTAAAGTGGGGGTAAGCACAATTACCGACGTAGATAATGCAAAAGCTTATTATGATACTTCTA
>Ga0154602_154_pt3 | contig 19256 bp, 20 predicted proteins | sample RifGroF2_FD_116031 | JGI IMG/M metagenome (GOLD analysis project Ga0154602, IMG submission 116031) | Gammaproteobacteria bacterium GWF2_41_13 | reverse complement strand
TGCATTAACTGCAATATTTGGTATTGGTAAAAATCGCGCATTAAAAATTTGCGAAGCGGCTGGCATAGAGCCTTCCAAAAAAGTACAAGATATTTCCGAAGCCGATTTGGAAAGAATTCGTGCGGAGGTTGCAAAATTTAAAATTGAAGGTGATTTGCGGCGAGAGGTCGCACTGAATATTAAGTCGTTGGGCGAAATCGGTGTTTATCGAGGTATTCGTCATCGACGGGGATTGCCTGTTCGAGGGCAGCGCACAAGGACCAATGCGCGAACTCGCAAAGGAAAAAATAAAAAGAAGTTGAAAGGGTAGAGCGTGTTTTTTTGTAAGAGATAACCAATAGGAATGATTACATGGTAGCGAAAAAAGAAGATACTAAAGAGCCTCAGCTAACAAAAACGCCTGTGCGTAAACGCAGCAAGAAAAAGCAAGTATTTGAGGGTGTTGTGCATATACGGGCAACGTTTAACAATACCATCATCACCATCACGGATGTGCAAGGTAATGTGTTAGGGTGGTCTAGTTGCGCAAAAGTAGGTTTTAAAGGATCCCGAAAAAGTACACCTTTTGCTGCTCAAGTGGCGGCCAGTGAACTGGCTAAAGAAGTCATTGAGAAAGTTGGGCTAAAACAAATTCATATTAAAGTTAAGGGCCCCGGCCCCGGCCGAGAGTCAGCAATTCGCGCACTTGACGGGTCTGGCCTGAAAATTTTATCGATTGAAGATGTTACCGGTGTTCCTCATAATGGATGCCGTGACCCTAAAAAAAGAAGAGTTTAAATCAATTTTAGTAAAGAGGCTTAAATGGCTAGAAATTTTAGTCCACGTGGACGTATTGAACGAAGAGAACAGCAAGATTTATCGTTGTTTAGTGGCGTAACACCTCGCGAATCAAAATGTAAAGTAAGTATTGCGCCTGGGCAACATGGTGCCAAACGTGGAAAATTATCTGAGTATGGTAAGCAATTTAGGGCGAAGCAATTAGCGAAGCGCATGTATGGTATTTTGGAGCGGCAGTTTCGAACGTATTTTGAAAAAGCCAGTAGAATGAAAGGCTCCACGGGCGAGTCACTTCTCCGTTTATTAGAAATGCGTTTAGATAATATTGTTTTTCGACTGGGATTTGCCCGTACTCGAAAAGAGGCAAGACAGCTTGTTTCTCATCGTAGTATTAGTGTTAATAATGGCAAAGAAATTCGGACGGTGAACTTGCCTTCCTACCAGCTTAAAACTGGTGATGAAATTATTATTAGAGAGAAATGCCAAAAGCAAGGGCGTATTCAGCAAGCAATGGAGATGGCAAAACAACGCGTTTTGCCTGAATGGCTTGATGTGAAACCAGAAGAATACAAAGGGATTGTTAGACGCATTCCAGAGCGCAATGATATGCCGCTTGAGATTAATGAGTCGCTTATTGTTGAATTGTATTCGAAGTAACAACAGAGGTAATGAAGGTATGTATCATAAACCCGATGAATTTTTAACGCCGAAGGAAATAAAAATTGAGCGCATTTCTCCTTTTCACTCCAAAATAACTTTGGAGCCTTTAGAGCGAGGCTTTGGCCATACAGTCGGTACCGCCGTACGTAGGATTTTGTTAGCAGCCATGCCAGGACATGCTATAACCCAAGTGCGCATTGAAGGTGTATTGCATGAATACAGCACAAAAGAGGGTATGGAAGAAGATATTATTATTGTCTTGCTGAATTTAAAGAAAATTGCTTTAAGATTGCCGATGGATAAAGAAGAAGCTGTTTTAACTTTACGAAAGAAGGGGGCTTGTGTTGTTACGGCCGCTGATTTGGCCGATCAAAATAATGTTGAAATTTTAAACCCAGAATTGGTGATTGCCCATTTAGCACCAACGGGTGAATTAAACATGGAGTTAACAGTTCGTCGTGGTCGAGGGTATGAGCCCGCACAAGAAAGAGCGCTGTTAACAGAAGGCGAAGAAAAATCAGCCGGTGTGTTGCAACTGGACGCGAGCTACAGTCCTGTTAAGCGTATTGCTTATACGGTGGACAGCGCTCGTTATGAAGGTCGCGCTGATTTGGATAAGTTGATTTTGGATATCGAAACGAATGGCACGATGGACCCTGAAGAGGCCATTCGTCGTGCGGCAACAATTATTCAATTGCAACTAGCCGCATTTGTCGATTTGGATAGTGATCTGTTGAAAGAGCCGGTTAAAGAGGAAGAAGAATTTGATCCGATCTTGTTAAGGCCGGTAGAAGATTTGGAATTGACCGTACGCTCGGCGAACTGTTTAAAAGCTGAAAACATCCATTATATTGGTGATTTAGTTCAACGCGCCGAATCCGATTTGTTAAAAACGCCAAATTTAGGTAAGAAATCTTTGAACGAAATCAAAGATATTTTATCCGCCAGAGGACTATCGCTGGGTATGCACCTGATCAATTGGCCACCTTCATTTTTACGGGATGAAAAGAAAGAGAAAGAGGCTATTCAGCTAGCGCAGATGGCTGAAGATGAGAAATTGTCTGAAGAGTAAGTAACTATTCATCGAGATCGCGATGATATGAAAACGTTCAGATTTTGGATGGTTTTTTTGCCAAAAGACGAAGGATGTAGTTACAAAAATAAATGAAATTGTTATTGGAAGGAATAAATTATGCGTCATCGTAAAAGTGGTCGGCCCTTAAGCCGTATGTCTCAACATAGAAATTTAATGCTTCGTAATATGACGGCTTCTTTGATTGAGCATGAGTTGATTCAAACAACAGTGCCGAAAGCGAAAGAACTGAGAAGAATTGCAGAACCTTTGATCACATTGGCGAAAGAGGATTCCGTTGCGAATCGACGTTTAGCTTTTTCAAGAGTACGCAATAAGGATGCTGTTCGTAAATTATTTGAAATATTAGGCCGTCGATACAAGGAGCGACAGGGCGGCTATTTACGTATTTTGAAATGCGGTTATCGCCAAAATGACTCAGCGCCGATTGCGTATGTGGAGTTAGTTGATCGTGGTGGTGTTGCTGAGTAATGTTCCCATGAAATGGGAATATTTATCTTTTTTGGCCGTTTTTGACGAAAAATCTTCTTAAAATTTTCATGTATACTATGTATATTCCGATTTTTCGTTAATTTTTTATCAAAAATCATCCAAAATTTGAATGTTCATGTATCATCATGATCATGGTGTATAGGGGTCTGTGTTTTGAGTAAAAAATCGGGGATTGAAATTTTTTATGTCTGATATCATCGCTTTTGCGCAGCAGCATGCGTGGCTTGTTACAGGGTTGTTAGCAACGCTTATTGCTGTTTTTATCGTTGAAATGTACGCGCAAGCTATAGCACCTCGCCGCGTTACCCCACAAATGGCCGTTGATTTAATCAATAACGAAAAAGCAGTTGTTATCGATTTACGTCAAAAAGCCATCTTTCAAGCGGGGCACATTGTTAGCGCGATTAATCTTTCGAAAGAAGAGCTAACTAAAGATTTGTCGAAATTAGATCGCTATAAAGATCGCATGATTCTTTTAGTGGATCAAACGGGCGCGGACGCTATTCAGATATCTTCCAAATTAGGCAAGGGAAAGCAATTTGCAGCGATTAAAATTTTAGCTGGTGGAATGAGCGCCTGGAATAATGCTGGATTTCCGACGGAAAAATCCTAAATATATTGCCCATGAAAGAAATTTTGAGGCCTGTATTAACAGGCTTGAATGTAATTATTCATCGCGATCGTGGTGATACAAGAACGTTCAGATTTTGGTTTCTCGGCGGGGAGAGAACAATAGGCGTATATTAGTCGTGCATGACTCCTGCGAGCTCTTTTGCCACAAAGCCAAAAGACGAAATGTGCAGCTCATGGTCGCAATTTTATTAATATAACGTAGGGAAAATAATATGACTGAAACAACGCAAAATCTTCCTCAGCTCGAAGTGCTTCGAATTTATATAAAAAATTTATCATTAGAAGTTCCTGCTGCACCCGCAATTTTTCAGCAGGATTATCGTCCGGAAATTTCAGTTGATTTGAATATCAATCATGCTTGCTTGGAAACTCAAGTTTATGAAGTTGCATTGACGGTGACTGTGACCGCTACGACGGAAGAAAAAACAGTTTTTCTTGTCGAAGCTCAACAAGCGGGTATTTTTCAAATTACCGGTTTTCCTGAAGAGCAACTTGATCACATCCTTGAAGCCTATGTGCCGACGGTTTTATTTCCTTATGCTCGAGAGGCGATTTCAAGTTTAGTGACAAGAGCTAGTTTTCCCCCGGTTATTTTAGCGCCGATGAATTTTGATGCGATTTATCGACAGAAAAAAATGGCAGCAAACGAAAAGCAGTAAAAAGAATTTGTATTGTTCTTTCACAATAGCACTCAGTTTTTTATAGCGTGCATTCATGTTTTGTAGAGTTTTCATAAAATTCACCAGACTTTCCTCTTATAAAAATTCACCAAGTATTGTATATTCAGCTTCAAGTTGTTCACGTTATCAATTACAAGGACTTATTTTTATTGATGAGTAAGCTAATTTTTTCGCAAAAAAAAATAACTGTTTTGGGCGCAGGTTCTTGGGGAACGGCGTTGGCGATTCATTTGGCGAAACACCAAACGCCTATTTGTTTATGGGAATATGATTTGCAGCAAGTTACTTTGATGCAACAAACACATTGTAATGATCGATATCTTTCGGGTATTCCTTTCCCGTCATCCATTCAGGTGGAAGGTGACTTGGCAAAAGCCGTAAGCGACGGACAAGATATATTATTAGCAGTTCCCAGTCATGCGGTTCGCCAAACATTAATCGCAATTAAACCCTATCTTACTGATCAGGCGCGCATCATTTCTGCAACAAAAGGTATTGACCCAAAAACAAATCGGCTCTTTCATGAAACAATTCAGGAAATTTTGGGCGATCGAAGCATGGCTGTTTTATCGGGACCTTCTTTCGCAAAAGAGGTGGCAAAAGGATTGCCGACCGTGGTGACTATCGCGACGCATCATGATGATTTTGGTCGAGATTTAGTCGCGCTATTTAATCAGGGCCATTTCCGCGTGTATTTATCGCGAGATTTAATCGGTGTGCAATTAGGCGGCGCCATCAAAAATGTGATTGCAATCGCAGCCGGAGCAAGTGATGGATTAGGTTTTGGCGCCAATGCGAAAAGTGCTTTGATCACGCGAGGGTTAGCAGAAATGATTCGCTTAGGAATCGCGATGGCGGCAAAGCAAGAAACCTTCGTGGGTCTTTCCGGCGTTGGCGATTTGGTGTTGACTTGTACCGATGATCAATCACGCAATCGTCGATTAGGATTAGCGCTTGCGTGCGGAAAGACAGCCGAGGAGGCTGAAAAAAATCTCGGCCAAGTCGCTGAAGGATCGCATACGGCAAAACAAGTTATGGTACTTGCAGAACAATATCATGTCGAAATGCCGATTTGTAAACAAGTATACCGTATTTTGCAAAATGAAATTTCTGCAAAGCAAGCTGTGATTGAGCTTTTGGCGAGAAAACCGAAGGCGGAGTTTTAATATAACCCGAGTTCTGAATTTTTTACCGCGAGTTTTGCCGTTCATTAATTATTTTTGCGTTGTTATTTGTATATTGCGAAGCGCGCGTCAGCGACGAAGCAATCCAATTCCCCGTCATTTCGCGGAATGATGGCGGGCAAGAATTCGCTTTGAAAAACTGTGGATAAGTTTTTTGAAGCAGTATAAACTGGCCCCATAATTTTTTAGCAACTATCTGTAAGAGAGCTCTGTTTTTTATGAATAAGGATGTCAATCTTTGGCAGCAATGCCTTGATCGCTTGGAGGATAGTTGCTCAGAAAAAGATTTCAATACGTGGCTCAAGCCATTGCAAGCCGATTATGATTGTAACTCGTTGATTTTATACGCGCCTAATAATTTTGTTTGTAGCCAAGTTGAAAAGCAATTTTTAGGGGAAATTACTGCATTAACCCACGAAATCAGCGGGCATCAATCACTTAAAGTTTCCATTGAAGTGGGTACTTCTGGGAAAAATCGTGCGCTAGAAAAAAGCAGTAAGAAAAAAGGCAAAGAACCTGTTAATAACTCTGTGGATAAATCAACTGAAGCCAAGTATGGCAGCTCATTAAACCCATTATTTACTTTTGAAAATTTTGTCAAAGGGAAATCGAATGAATTTGCTTTTGCTGCGTCTTCTCAAGTCGCCGAAAATCCTGGGGGGTCATACAATCCACTCTTGATTTATGGGGATGTTGGATTAGGTAAGACGCATTTAATGCAAGCCGTCGGCAATGCTATTTTGTCAAAAAATCCCAAAAAGAAAATTATTTATTTGCATTCTGAGCGCTTTGTCGTCAACATGATTAAGGCGTTGCAAACGGATTCGATTGATGAATTTAAGCGTTTTTATCGATCTGTTGACGCTTTGTTAATCGACGATATTCAATTTTTTGCCGGTAAAGATCGCTCTCAAGAAGAATTCTTTCATACTTTTAATGCCCTCATTGAAGATTATGGGAAACAGATTATTTTAACGTGTGATCGCTACCCGAAAGAAATTAATGGGCTGGAAGAGCGGTTAAAATCTCGATTTGGATGGGGATTGACGGTGGCCATCGAGCCACCTGAATTGGAAACGCGAGTGGCTATTTTACTGAGCAAAGCCGAGCAGAATAAAATCGATTTATCTTATGATGTGGCTTTTTTTATTGCGAAACGTATTCGTTCTAATGTGCGCGAATTAGAAGGTGCTTTAAAACGTGTTGCGGCTAATGCTGAATTTACCGGACGACCGATCACGTTGGATTTTGTTAAAGAAGCGCTTCGAGATTTATTTACGCTTCAAGATAAATTAGTGACGATCGAAAATATTCAACGAATTGTCGCAGAATATTATAAAGTGAAAGTGGCGGATTTGATGTCTGGACGCCGAAGTCGATCGATTGTGCGACCGAGACAAATGGCAATGGCGTTAGCGAAAGAGTTAACAAATCACAGTTTACCGGAAATTGGGAATGCTTTTGGGGGGAAAGATCATACGACGGTATTACATGCTTGTAAAAAAATGAAAGAGCTGATAGAAACTACACATGATTTAAAGGAAGATTACTCGAACTTAATTCGAATTTTATCGAGTTGAGTAACCGCTCCCCATGGTCTTGGTGAGACAAGAAGATACGTTAGAGAGGTAAACATTTTATGAAATTAGTCATCCAGCGAGAACAATTATTAGAGCCGTTACAATTGGTGTCGGGTGCAATCGAGCGCCGACAAACATTTCCTATTTTATCGAATGTGTTGATTTCAGCGCATAATCGCACGATAGCTATGACGGCAACCGATTTGGAAATCGAATTGACAGGTTATATTGAGCTTGAAGAAGAAATTAATGATTCGGGTGAGGTTACTGTTTCTGCGCGAAAATTACTGGATATCTGTAGGACTTTGCCTGAGGGCGCGATTTTGAAACTTTCAACCGAAAAAAACCGACTCAATATTCGATCAGGAGAAAGTCATTTTGTATTACTTACTTTACCGGCAAGCGAATTTCCAAACGTTGAGGAAGGGCCAGAAAAAACAGAATGGACATTGCCGCAAAACGTATTTAAAAATTTGTTAGAAAAAACTTATTTTGCGATGGCGCAGCAAGATGTTCGATATTATTTGAATGGGATGTTACTCGACGTTCAGCCGAACATGATGAGAGTTGTTGCAACGGATGGTCATCGATTGGCGATGGGAGTATCAGATGCGGTAACTGCTGTGGAGTCTAAGGAATCTTTGCAGGTGATTATGCCGCGAAAAGGCGTTATTGAGCTGATGCGTCTTTTGGAGAAAACGGATGAAATCGCTACGCTCAAAGTTGGGACTAGCCATATTTGTGTTAAATCCGCGAAATTTACTTTTATTTCAAAATTGGTTGAAGGGAAATTCCCGAACTACGATAAAGTGGTTCCGAAAAATTGCGATAAAGAAATTATTTGTGATCGGCAATTACTTAAGCAAGCCTTGACGCGTGTTTCTATTTTATCCAACGAAAAGTTTAGAGGTGTTCGTTTGTCTTTCTCTTCTCATCGTTTAGATTTGTCAGCGAACAATCCAGAACAAGAAGAAGCGCAAGAACAAATGATGGTGGATTATGAAGGCGCCGATTTAGAAGTTGGGTTTAATGTGAATTATTTATTGGACATTTGTAATATCATGAGCGGAGATCAGTTGCGTATGATGTTATCAGATCCCAATAGCGCCCTGTTGATTGAGCCTGTGGCAGAGGAAGGCTTTTCTTATGTTATTATGCCAATGAGATTATAAATAAGATGCTAAAGCTATTATTGGTTTGGCCTATTTTAACTTTCTTTTTATTATTAGCTGTTTTTTCACAAGTGTGCGGTAATTTATTCGTCAATAATTTACTTTATCAGCATCATCTTTCTTTAACCCAGGTTGGACTACTTAATTCAGCTTTTTTTTGGGGCTATTTATTAATGCAATTGCCGGCTGGGTATTGGTTGAACCGATATGGTCGAGGTTATTTGTTGTTCATTGCAGCTATTGGATTAGGCGTCGGTAGCTTTTTGTTTGTATTAGCACCCTCTGCCGCGATTAGTTTTATCGGCCGATTGCTCATGGGGCTTTCCGCGGCTTTCGCCTTTGTGGGACTTGTCATTAATTTGGGGCATTGCATTAAAAAAGAGAGTTTGCATTTTGCTATTGGGCTCAGTTCGATGACTTGCTTGCTTGCTATGGCGGCTTTGCAGCACCAATTACCGCCAGTGATTGAACAATATGGTTGGCAATTCGTCATGGAACGATTTGCTTGGGTCAGTATTTTTGCCGGAGTTTTAATCGCTTTGATTTTTCCACTTTTGCAAGCGCGTTCTTCTGAAAAAGAAGAGCCAATTTTGCCTTTATTTCAATCGATTGCACAAGCCATGACGGATGCAACTGTTTTAAAATTAGGGGCATTGGCGTTTTGTTTTTTTTCTATTTTTACGGTATTTGTTGATCTATGGGGATCTTTATTTCTTCAGAAAGTGCATAACTTTGACCAACAGAGCGCAACTCGTTTGATTGCTTGGGTGCTTTTAGGTATGGCATTTGGTGGGCCTATTTTGGGCGTTTCACATCGGTTTTTACAAAGACCGCTATGGCTTTTAAAGGGCGGTACTCTGGTTGCTTTGGTATTGATGTTGATGTTGATTTTTGCACAAGATGTTCGATTGTATGAAATGATCGGATTACTTTTTATGTTGGGATTATGTTGCAGCTTGAATTTACTCATTTATACAGTGGCGAACCAATGGCCAGCAGAGAATATTCGGGGGGTTGCAGTTGCTTTTTGTAATATGATGACGGCCTTTGCTGCGATTGTTTTTCAGCCGCTGATGGGTTTTGCCTTAATGCGTTGGCAACCGATGCAAGGGCAACTTGAATTTCAACTGATTTTCTTAGCATTTCCGATTATGCTATTAGCCGCGTTTTTTATAATTTAAAATTATTTTATTTTGGGTCGAATGGACGATGGGCTTAGTGGTAGGGTTGTTATTGCTTCTGACGCGGCAGCTTCTAATAGGGCAAATAACGCGAGAGGTGACTGTCCTGCTGGATTAAAAACAACTTCCCGATTGGGAGGCGTTGTTTCTAACCACGATCGACTGAGTTGTTGTTTCGCTATTTCGGTTTTCTGTTCTTGCTCTAACTTTTCTTGCTGCTCTCGTTGCGATTTTTTTTGTGCCCGCGCTTGTTCTTTTTTCTCTAACTCATCTAATTTTCGTTTCATGATTGCACCTCTGCTTGCATAAACAGGGCGCTGCTTAGTGTGGTAATCGAATACTGTAAAGAGGATCTTTCTAAATCATAAAAGGTCGGTTTATGGCCGGTGAGTTTTTGTATTGCGGAAATGAGCGCTTGTTGAGCGATAGTCGGTAATGGTCTCTTAGGGTTGCTCAGGCAAATAGAAGTGGTTGTTCCATCGGGTTCTATGCTAATCGCAAATTTCAACTCTCCAAATGTCAAATGAAGCACAAAGGGTGCTTTTTTTTCATCGACTTGAGTTTTTTGTTCTTGAGCGACCATAAATCACTTCATAATTCCATTTCTTTCTGATTGTAGTATAACTTCATTTCCTTAAGAAAACCTTAAGAAAATATTTCTTCGCGAACAAAAACGCGTTGACGAGTTGACTCATGATAAAGCTAACCGAGGGAGGAGGATTTAGGGGGTCAAAAAATCATTGATTTGTTAATTTTGTTTTTATACTGAATTGCATAGGTTTTATGTGTTTGGGAGATAGGGTAGTACAATAACCGTTGTTCCTATACCGACGAAATTTTCATTGAGCCATTTAGCAGCAGCAGGAGTTACTCTAATACATCCGTGGCTTGCATTATAATCCGGTATTTCAGTGGAGCCATGGATTGCATAGCCTTTGGGGCTGAAATGCATACAGTAAGGCATGGGTGCTCCACCATGGGTTTTTAATGGAAATCTATGCGATATGCAACCGGCACCCCCTTTTGATATTATTTTATGATTTCCGACAATGGTTTTACAGGCTCTATCTACATCTGGGCAAAAATAACTACCTCCGGAAGCTTTTCCCGTGTTAACGAGTACCCCTTCTTTATCATAGGCAGCCCATGCATGGTAGGTTGGATCGAATATAAAAATTTTATTTCCTGTAGCGGGTCTTGTTTGTGGGAAATAATTGATCCCTTTTGTATCTCCATCATTATCTGGATCTGGCTCATAGGGGCCAGATAAATGGGGTTTATTTTGAGATGCAAATTCCATGGGGATATGCGTGATCGTACAACCCATTAACACAATAATTGGCAATAGTTTTAATAAAGTAATTACCCGCATTTTTTTTATTTCCCTATAAAAACCCGATGATCACCAGAAGATCTTATATGGATAGCCTTATCGCCGCAATAATCTTTGGCTGATAACCAGGGTAAACGCATCTAAATTGGCCTAAATTTTGGATAATTACCGCGAGGAACAATGTTCGCATGTAGGGGCACCCCTTGTGGGTGCCCAGTCTCAAAGATGCCCACAATTTTTGGGTGACCACAAAGGGTCGCCCGAATTCATTGCACAGAACAATGATTGAGTTCATTTAAAATCCTATTTTCTTGCCCGAAATTTAGGCCAATTTAGATGCGTTTACCGTGGGCTGATAACACGATCGCGGCGAATTATAATAGTTACGGAAAATCTATTGTCGCAACCAGTTGATGGGATTGATCGGTGTGCCGTTGTGGCGGATTTCAAAATAAAGTGCGGGGGCGTTGAAGCCGCCACTATTTCCTACCGTACCAATGGGTTGGCCTGTTTGAACAATATCACCCGTTTTGACGGTGATGTTTTGGTTGCGACCATATAACGATAAATAAGAACTTCCGTGTTGAATGATCACGAGTAATCCGAATCCATGCAGCCAATCGGCGAAAATGACTTTTCCTGGTGAAATAGCATAAACCGGTTGTCCGGCATTTGCTGCGATCAATAAGCCTGAAGAACGCATGCGACCAAAGGCAATAGGTTGGCCGAATTGCTGAATGATCTTTCCGTGATCAACAGGTACGTGATATTTTCCTTGAACCGAACCGAAATCAATGCCCGATGTGATAGGAGGGGCCGCTTTTTGTCGGACGATTAAGGTATTGATAATATTCTCGAGCGCGCTTTTATCGGCCATTAATTTATTGAGTTCTTGCGTTTTATCTTGAATCGCTTTTTCGGTCGTATTTAATAAGGTGGTTCTTGCGTTATGTTGGTTGCTCAGCTCGGATTGTTGGGTTTGCAAATCTTGTTGCACCACCATCAGATTTTTTGTTTGTGATTGAAGAGTGGCGGAGGTGGTTTGAACTTCTTCGGCTGTTTCTTTAATTTCTGCGATGACGGCTAATCGCGCCTGATTGAGCGCTCGATAATACTCTAAATAACGGGCGATTTTATTTGGATCTTCTTGGTTTAATAAAATTTTCAAATAAGGTTGTTGACCTAAAATATAAGCGGCTTGTAATTGTTCGGCGAGCAATTCTCGCTGAAGTGCCAATTTTTGTTTTGCTATGGTTAGTTGTTTTTGCGTTGAAGTGAGTAGATTTTTTTGTGTGGTGATTTTTTGATTCGTGCTTTGGATTTTTTGAGATAGTGAGCCGATATTGATTTCAATCGTTTTCAAAGAGGTTTGAATTTCATTTTTTTTGGATTGAAAACTAACAATATTTTGTTTTACGGTATTGATTTGTGTGGCGATTGCCTGCAACTTGGCTTTATTGTCGTTGATCGAGTCAGACGCGTAGACGGTTGTTTGCCAACAAAGCGCCAGGCCAACTAACAGCAGCGGCATGACTAACTTCAGAACGTACGAGCAAAGATTGCAGCGATGTTTGTGAAAGGATTGAGGATTGAGGATTGCGCCCCTCGGGGATGAATCGCTCCGCGATGAATTTTTTATTAATCGTTCGCAGGAGGTGCTCCGTGTAAACGCATTTAATATCTGGACCCCGCGGCGAAGCCGTAGGATGATGGTCGTGAGATGACCTTTTTTTCTGGGTTCCAACTTCAACTCCTCAATCCTAGGCTAATTCTACCACTGAATGTCCAGTCATTTCTGCTGGAATCGGCAAATCGATCAGCGATAGTATTGTCGGCGCAATATCACATAACGCCGCTTGTAATGCAACTTGCGCAGGACGCCCAACGTAAATAAAAGGAACGGGATTTGTCGTATGTGCGGTGTATTGTTGCCCAGTTTTTTCATCAAACATCAATTCAGCATTGCCGTGATCCGCGGTGATGAGTGCTTCTCCGCCGACAGTCTGTAATGCCTTTACCACTTGCCCGAGACAATCATCAAGGCATTCGACCGTTTTAACCGTTGCTTCAAAATTACCCGTATGTCCGATCATGTCGCAATTAGCATAATTACAAATGATGACGTCGTATTTTTCACTGTGAATCGCTTCAACGAGTTTTTCGGTAAGCAATCGAGCGCTCATTTCGGGTGTTTCATCATATTTTTCGACTTTGGGTGATGGAATTAAAATTTTATCTTCTCCCTCGAGAGTGCTTTCGAGACCGCCATCAAAAAAGAATGTGACATGCGCATATTTTTCAGTTTCGGCAATACGCAACTGTGTTTTATGGTTTTTCGCCAGATATTCACCTAAGGTATTTATTAAGGATTGTGGTGGAAATGCGACGGGCACGGTAAATGTCTCATCGTACTGCGTGAGTGTGACATAATGTGCGAGTTTGGGTACACGTGTGCGAGGAAAGCCGATAAAATCAACATCGTTAAATGCGCGAGTGATTTCTCGGGTACGATCAGAGCGATAATTCATGAAAATAACGCTGTCGCCATCGTCGATGATAACGGGTTTTTCATTCGCCGCGTGAATGCTGGTCGGCTTTACAAATTCATCAGTTTCCCCTGCCGCGTATGCTTTTTCAAGCCCAGCTAATGCCGTTTCAGCGGTATGTGCGGCTGCCCCCAGCGTTAATAAATCATAACCTTCTTTCACGCGCCCCCATCGCTTATCTCGATCCATACCGTAAAATCGCCCTTGCAGCGAGACAATTTTCCCTGCACCAATTTCCGCAAAAACAGATTCTAAATGTTGAATGAAGGTCGAGGCACTTTTGGGTGGCGTGTCGCGACCATCTAAAAAAGCGTGCATGTATAGTTTTTTTGCACCGCGATTTGCGGCCAAACGCATCATCGCATCAATATGTGTGTCGAGGCTGTGAATGCCGCCCGGCGATAATAAACCGAAAACATGCACGGCTTTATCGTTTTTCACAGCATCATCAACGGCTTGGCATAACACTGGGTTTTTGAAAAAATCGCCATCTTCGATGGCTTTAGTGATGCGGGTAATGTCTTGATAAACGACGCGGCCAGCGCCTAAATTCAAATGGCCAACTTCGGAGTTACCCATTTGTCCGCGCGGCAATCCAACAGCTAAACCAGAGGTGTGGATGAGCGTGTGAGGGTAATTTTCCCATAATCGGTGGAAATTTGGCGTTTTAGCTTGAGCGATCGCGTTATATTTTGCGTTTTCGCGATAGCCCCACCCGTCGAGGATGAGTAACGCAATGGGGCGTGGATGATGGCGTGTGTTCATTAATATTTTCTCGCAAAAAATTTCATTCATAAAGAGGTGCGCAGTATACCTTTTTTGCGAAAAACAGGGCAATACAAAAATAACGGTAATTATTTATCGCGATCGTGGCGATACAAGAACGTTCAGAGCTCGAATGATTTTTAGCGAAAAATCGCTGAAAAAAATGAGGAAGAAGACCCTCTGCCATCGTGCAAGGAGCGCCAGCGACGGGGCAATGACGAAGGATTGGATTGCTTTGGCTACGTCTCGCAATGACAGCGAACTGGAAAATAACTAACGACAAGTTTTTTGATTGTCGATATACTGCCCGAACGATCGCAAAACGGAGAAAAAAAATCATGCCTGCCATTCCTATTTTTCAAGTCTTTGGTCGATCACCGATTCGCCCATTACAACAACATATGCAAAAAGCATATGAATGCTGCAATGAGCTTATCCCTTTTTTTACAGCCAGTATGCGAGAAGATTGGGTGACAGCGGGTCAAGTGCGTCAAAAAATTGTTGATCTGGAACATGCTGCTGATAGTTTAAAGCGAGACCTTCGATTGCATTTGCCCAAAGGCATATTCATGCCGGTGCAGCGATCCGATGTGCTGGAGTTGGTTGCGAGACAGGACATGGTTCCCAATCGAGCTAAAGATATTTCAGGCATTATTATTGGTCGTAAAATGGTTTTTCCCGAACGATTAAAAGCGCTTTATCTTGAATTTTTGCAACGTTGCATTGAGGCGGCGCATCAAGCGTATAAAACGATTTCTGAATTAGATGAAATTTCAGAAGCGGGATTTCGAGGGAAAGAAGTGCAGATTGTTGAAGGAATGGTCAATGAATTGCATCGTATCGAACAAGAAGCCGATCAATTGGAAATCAAAGTTCGGCAAGTTTTGTTCGAATTAGAGAACGAAATGCCGCCCGTGAGCGTCATTTTTCTGTACAAAATTATCGAATGGACCGGCGACATTGCCGGATATTCTCAGCGGATTGGAGATGGATTGCAAATTTTAATCGCTCGTTAAAGTGAGGTATTTGCATGGAATATCATTTCGTCATTATTTTAGTCGCTTGTTTGATCGGCCTTTTTATGGCGTGGGGTGTCGGCGCTAATGATTTAGCGAACGTGATGAGTACCACGATGGGCTCGAAGGCGATTTCAGTGCGTCAGGCAATGTTCATTGCCATTATCTTTGAATTTGCTGGCGCATTTCTGGGCGGCGTTCATGTCACGGACACAATTCGTAATGGCATTATCAATACACAATTATTTACCGATTCCCCGCAGATTTTAGCTGAAGGCATGCTCGCAACATTGATTGCTGGGATGACTTGGATTATTTTTGCGAGTACGATTGGAATGCCTGTGTCGATTACCAACAGCATTATTGGTGCCATTATCGGTTTTGGTTCCATTGTGTTAGGTGTTCACGCCATTCATTGGCATACGGTACAATTGATTGCAGTGAGCTGGATTTGTTCCCCGATGATTGCGGGATTATTTGGATATTTTTTATTTGTTTTGGTAAGAAAGACCATTTTAGCCGCCGATAATCCTTGCCATAATGCTAAAAAATACATGCCGATTTATTTTTTCTTTGTAGGTGTTGTATTTGCATTGATGGCTATTTTGCGCGATCTGAGTCGACTGGGATATAAACCATCTTTTTTAGAGCGTTCTGGATTGATCGTTTTAACTGGATTGGTCGTTATGTTGGTAGGGCGATTTTTTTCTCATCGAATTCAATTAGAGCAATCCGCTTCTCGGCATGAGTGTTATAGCTATATTGAAAAATTATTTGGGATTTTAATGGGGTTCACTGCATGCACGATGGTCTTTGCGCATGGATCGAATGATGTGGGTGTGGCGATTGGGCCGATCATCGCCATTGTGAGTATAATGACCCATCAACCGCTTTTTTCTGCCTCTCATACAATCACATACGGACTCATGGCAATGGGATGTTTTGGTGTTGTAATGGGTTTGTTAATGTACGGACGGAAAGTGATAGAAACTGTCGGCGAACGTATTACGGCGCTGACCCCAAGCCGTGCTTTTGCAGCGACATTAGCGGCAGCAAGCACCGTGATTTTTTCAACGAGCGCAGGTATTCCGGTTTCTGCAACACAAACTTTAGTTGGGGGTGTTTTAGGCGTCGGGTTAGCGAAGGGGATTGGCGCGTTGAACTTAAATGTTATTCGCAATATTATTTTATCATGGTTGATTACAGTACCAGTTTGTGCCGTGTTAACGATCTTCTTTTTTTATATGCTAAAATTAATGAGTTATTTCTAGGACGTTCCTTAGAAAGCACTGAATAATTTATTCTAGGATTGAGAAACGGAATCGCTCAGTGTGATTTACTTGGGTACTTGAAGATGTGTACCTAGGGATGAAGAGTGGAAGGCAGCTGCCATCTTCGCGAAAGCGAAAATCCAGTTGAAATGATAATGATAGAGGAGAACAGTTATGTCAGCGCATATCAAAACAATGTTTGAATTAGCCTCAAAGGCCAAAGAAAATGCTTATTGCCCTTATTCGAAATTTAGAGTAGGAGCGTGTATTTTAGCGGATGACGGTCAATTTTATGTCGGATGCAATGTTGAAAATGCAAGTTATAGTATGGTGCTTTGTGGCGAAGCGGGCGCAATTAGTGCGATGATTACAGCAGGCGCAAAAAAGATTAAAGAAATTTTAGTGGTGGGTGATGTTGAAGAACCTTTAGTTCCTTGTGGCGCTTGTCGACAAAGAATCCGAGAGTTTTCATTGCCAGATACAAAAGTCCATTTGTGCAATCGAGAGGGGAAATATGAAACCGTTTTATTCGATACGTTGTTGGTTCGTTCATTTGGGCCAGAGTATTTAACTGAAAAATAACTTATGAGTCAGTAATTCCCGTGTGTTTAGCGCGGGAATAATTGGTGAGTTAAACTGAAAAAATAGGAGAAGTTATGACGACTTTTTATGCGAATTTTTTGGAAGCTGCGGCAGCAATTGATCAAAAAAGCGGTGGATTTAGAGCTAAAGTGGGTATTATTTTAGGGTCAGGTCTTGGGCCTTTGGCTGATGCGATCGAAAATCCGATTCGAATTCCTTATCAAGATATTCCTCATTTCCCTGTGAGTCGAGTCGCCGGTCATTCAGGCGCTTTAATTTTAGGTAAATTGAATGGTGTTCCGGTGGTTTGCTTAAGTGGCCGCGTCCATTTATATGAAGGAACGAGTACGGATAATATTAAAATGTTAGTGCGCATGTTAAAACAGTTAGGATGCCATACGATGCTAGTGACGAACGCGGCAGGATCTTTGCGCAAGGAAGTACCGGCTGGAGAGGTTTGTTTGATTACGGATCATATTAACTTCACCCAAATTAATCCCGTTGTTGGGTTGAACGATGATGAGTTCGGGCCTCGGTTTTATCCTATGACCGATGCGTACGATCCAGCATGGCGCGCCAAATTATTAACTCTGGCGAAAGAGATTAATATCCCTTTATATCAAGGTGTTTATCTTGCAGCGCTTGGCCCAGCCTTTGAAACGCCGGCGGAAATCAAGGCGTTTCGTACTTTAGGGACAGATCTTGTGGGTATGTCGACGGTGCCAGAAGTATTGGTCGCACGGCATTGCGGTTTGCGGGTGATTGGCATCACGGCGGTTACGAATTTATCGGCGGATCTGAACGAAGAGGTGCTGTCGCACGAGCAAACGTTGCGCGGTGCTAAAATGAGTGAAGAAAAATTACTGAAACTTGTTCGGGCATTTTTTGAAAAATACGCCACCGAGCTGGTAAGGTAAAAAAATAAAAGTAGGGGCGCGCATCAGCGTGCCCTGTCGTGTAATATTTATGATGACCCAACGTCCCTTAACCGATCAGCCCATTTATCCCGTGAGTGATTTTGTTCGTTTGACGAGAGAAATTATCGAACAACATTTTTCACATGTTTGGCTAATAGGTGAAATTTCTAATTTTTCTCGGCCTCAATCGGGCCATTGGTATTTTTCACTCAAAGATGGATCGGCGCAGATTCGCTGCGCAATGTTTCGATCGAGCAATCAACAAATTCGTTTTCAACCGCAAGATGGCATGCACGTATTAGTCTGTGCGAAAGCGAGCATTTATGAAGCGCGCGGTGAATTTCAGTTAATTGTGAGCTACCTCGAAGAGCAGGGTACCGGTGCTTTGCAACGTGCGTTTGAGCAGTTAAAAGAAAAACTATTCAAGGAAGGATTATTTGACGAGCGATATAAAAAACCGATCCCACGTTATCCTCAGCGTATTGGTGTGGTTACATCAAAAACAGGCGCGGCAATTCAAGATGTGTTAAGCGTGTTAAAAAGGCGCGCGCCATATGTGGATATCATGATTTATCCCACGTTAGTGCAAGGAGCACAAGCCTCTGATCAAATTATTCACGCGATTGAAGTTGCCAATGAGCATGCGGAATGTGACGTGTTGTTATTAGTGCGAGGAGGTGGGTCGCTCGAGGATTTATGGTCGTTCAACAAGGAGCGTGTTGCGCGAGCAATTTTTAAGAGTCAAATTCCTATTGTGACGGGCATTGGCCATGAAGTCGATTTTACCATTGCCGATTTTGTTGCGGACTATCGTGCGCCGACGCCTTCGGCTGCGGCCGAAATGGTGAGTCCCGATAAAAATAAATTACTCGAACAGTTAAAGCAATATGAGAAACGCTTAATTTTTGCGATGAAAAATCACTTAAGTGATCATCAGAAAAGTATAGTGTGGCTTCAAAAGAGATTACAACAGGCGCATCCCTTGCGCCAAATTCAGGCGCAATCTCAGCGGATTGATCATTTATTGGTGCGAATAGTCTCTGCACAACATCGATTGCTTGAAGAAAAAAAATCACAAGTGCAATCGCTTGCGCGTTCACTACACGCGATGAGTCCGCTCGCGACACTCGATCGAGGCTATTCGATTTTGATGAGCAAGGAAGGCCAAGTGATTACCGATGTTAAGGCTGTGGAAGTCGGGGATTTTGTGATGGCAAAATTATCAGTAGGGCAATTGGGCTGTCGAGTAGAGGAGAAGGCTGAGAATTGAGGGCGAGGCGGATAGAGAAAATGCGAAGCATTTTCCCGCCAAGCGACGCGCAGGGATGCGCGGCTGGGGGGATGTGTCAGGATGACAGTTCGGGAAAGACTGAA
>Ga0154602_161_pt1 | contig 20316 bp, 21 predicted proteins | sample RifGroF2_FD_116031 | JGI IMG/M metagenome (GOLD analysis project Ga0154602, IMG submission 116031) | Gammaproteobacteria bacterium GWF2_41_13 | reverse complement strand
TTCGTCTTGTTTGGCGTGTCGATCGAGTCCGTGTACGTCAAACCACGCACGCATCGGATATCCGCCATTGATCGTGATAGGTTGGACTGGCGCGTGAGGAAAGATAAACCGCAAGGCAAGCGTTTTGGGCAATTTTAAATCGGGAATAACGCCGGCGAAATCATGGCCGTCAGCGCCGAGCCCATGCATCCAAATGAGGGTGCCGACGGGATTATCAGCCGTGATTATTTCAATGGCGTCGATGGGGGTTTTTGTCATTGTTTTCTCCTTATTTTGGTTGACGATGGTAGCATAGAGGACTTTTAGTTTGTAATAGAATTGTGGGGTACTGATATTTTCGTGGTATATTCCGCCAATGCAAGGATTGAGTATTGAGGGAATGAATCGCTTCGCAATGAATTTATTTTCTGGATCCCGTGATCTTCGTCGATGGGTGACAGTCATCCCGCGGCTTGACCGCGGGATCCAGATGAAAATCATGAATGAATCCCCCTTCAATTCCGAACCTCACTGCCAATGGCTAAATAAGCATAACGATTCCATCTTTGTGTGTTGAAAGCTATCGCAGTTAAATCCGAAAAATACTAAATCGTATTCCTTGCGTACGCGAGAATGAGGAAAAAGAAAAGTGATGAAAACTGAAAATAAGAGAACATCAGTAATGACCATCGCGAAGCGATTCATTCCCTCAATCCTCGGAGATGTTAAAAAAAAATTTGTAACGAAACCGAGCTTATTGCTTTTGATAGGAGTCGTGCTTGGCGCCATTTCTGGTTGCGGCCAAAGCGGTCCATTATACTTGCCTGATCATCCGCCAGCTAAAACGGGGCCGATGATTTTTAAGAGCGCATCGTGAATTAATTTGCTATCGCTTTGATCAGTTTTTTCTTAGCGCGGGATCGTTTTAGAGGCGATAAGCGATCGATAAATAATTTTCCGTGCAAATGATCAATTTCATGTTGCAAGCATTGGCAGAAATAATCTTCTTTCGCACAAATCTCAAAAGGTGCATTTTTTTCATCGAGCGCCGTTAATTTGATATTATTTGCGCGTTTAACTTTTTCATAAAGCCCTGGCAGGGACAAGCAGCCTTCTTCGAAGATCTGTTCCCCCGATTGTTCGGTAATGACAGGATTAATTAAGACTAATGGATTGCGTTTTTTTTCTTCGCCAAAATCAATCACAACAAGTTGAAGCGGAACGCCAATTTGGGTAGCCGCAAGCCCGCACCCTTTGGCCTCGTACATCGTGTCAAACATGTCATCAATGAGTGTTTTGATCTCTTCATTGATTTCTGTGACAGGATGCGCGATCGTTTTTAATTTTGGATCGGGGTAGTATAAAATTTTTCGTAACGCCATATATAAATCTCTATTGGTAACTAGTGCTGTCTAAGGAACGCTCATATTTTGGCGTTTTTTGACGAAAAATCATCCAAAATCCGAACGTTCTTGTATCGTCACGATCGCGGCGAATAATTACCTTATTAATCAGTTAATAAATTTGCCTTGTGAAACATCTCAAGTGCTTTTTCATTTTCGCTTTTCGCCGTATATAAAAAAGCGAGTTCAATATAAGCATCTCGATGTTCGCTTAATTGAAGGCTCGACATCAAATAATTCTCCGCGTCCTGCCATTCCTTTGATCGGTTGGCTAATCGCCCTAATGTTAAATATAGCACAGGATTTTTTGGTTCGCATTTGAGCCATTTTTCGGCGGTTTTAACTTGCTTGGCGGCGTGGGAAGAGGTAATCAGTCCATACAATTCACACAACGCATCATCCCATTTTTTATTCAGGAAATGCACGATCATTTTTAAGGCTTCATCGGGTTGCCCTAATTGATTTAGTCCTCGGCAATACGCCAACAATAAGTCTTTGTCTTTTTCCGCTTCGCCTAAATCCCGCAAAAGAGGGAAAATTTTGACCAGATCGTGCCATTGGCGCAGGTGGATATAAACAGTTTTGAGCGCGTTTAAAATAAGGGGATTCTCAGGCTCCATTGCGCGCAAGCTTTGTAATAAAGTGAATGCTGATTGCCATTCGTTATTTTGCATGAACAATCGAGCCTGCAGGACATTAATGAGCATTTGTTCTTCCGATGCGGATCGACTGGCTGCCAAAATCGCTTGTTCTGCTTTTTTAGGCTGATGTTTTTCCTGTGCAATGGCTGCTAGGACCAGGTTGTTGATCGGTGCTAATCGATTGTGCCGTAATCCTTTTGTTAATAATTTTTCAGCTTTTTTGAAATCCTGGTGCAGGAAAGCGAATAAGCCTTGTCGAGTGAGTATATAAGGGCGATGCGTCCGCAATAATTTACGGCGAATGCGATAAAATGCCGAGAAATTCTTGATGGACCGCCAAGCGATTAAAAGAGTGTGTAATAAGACAAAGAGGAAACACAGTGAAATAACTGCGAACCAAAGGGGCATTTCAGCCGTCCATTGTCGATAAGCGATAAGCATGTAGCCTGGATCGATTTTTACAGTAACGCCGATTAATACGGCAATGACTAAAATGAGAAAAAAAATAATGAGTCGTTTCATAGTGGCGGGCTCCTATTTTCCTGATTGCAGTTTTTGGAAGGCCTCTAAAACAGGGGTCAGATCAGGAAGTGTTGGCGAAAAGTTGATGGGTTGTAATGTGTGAAGCGTTTGCTGCATAGTTAAGAGTTTAGCGTCAGTTTGTATAAAATAATGCTGAAATATTGTTTGCAATTGATTCAGGATGGATTGATAGAGACTCGTTTGTTCATTAAGCGTGGCCCATTCGGCTTCTGCAAACAACACATGCAAGCGGATATTTAGAAGGTCGCGATATTGATCTGTCATCAGCGGCTCAATCGGTTGTTCATGATGGCGAATGATGAGAATTTCTTTAAGGGTTATTTTAAAGGTATGCAATAGGTCGAGCCATTTGGATTTGATGGAGGCGGGTATAGGCGTTGTGTGATTTTGTGTCGTTGAAAATTGCAAATGATCTTGAATGAGTGGTAATTGATCCACTGTGTCGTCGAGCGCTTTTAATTGAAGATAAATACCGGTTTTATCAACGATAGGAATAGCGGATAAATCGGTAATCATTTTTGCTAACTGATCACGCAATGCGAGGGTCTTGGCGTCATGTAATGCATTTAATCGATCATCAGCCGCTTTTAGTAATAAAATGGTTTGTGGAATTTGATGTTGTATAGTGAGATCAAATTGTGCGGTATGCAAAAGGTAATCGACTTCAGCGAGTACCCACGACTGATTTGATCCGATCGTTTGTTTGAGTTGATCGAGTGTTGCTTGATAATTGCCGAGCGCTTTCAATTGATTTTGCGCGGTTTCTGATTGTGCTTGAAATAATCCATTTAAGTCCGAAAATCGCGTCGATAAAATAGATTGTTGTCCCGCAAGAGAGTTCATGCGTTTTTGTATTTGCAAAGCCCAGGAGGCGCCATAAATCAAAGCGCCGACCAAGATTAAAATGAGCACGAGTAAAAACAATTTAAAGCCACAAGCAGTGGGTTGACAGGATGATTTTATAATTGTCTCTTGATTTGATGCGGGATGGTTTTTTTGGGTTTGATGTTCCATGGGTTACAGCTCCTTCATGCCAGCAAATAAAAAGTAATCAGTAAAATTATACATGAATTTTGTGATTGTGAGAACGGGAAGAATTTCTCGTTGCCGCCTTGGGGGATTGTCTTTATAATCGCTTTTCATTATTTTGGACGAAAACGTATGGGCGTTATACGAGCCATTGAGTCGGGTAAAAGAGTTGTTAATCGGTTGCTATTGTTGCAAGTTGCACTGAGTTTTGCGATGGCGATCAGTGTGTTTTTTTGTGACAATATCCACGCGGCCGATGCGATTTTTTTAGGCGGGCTTATTGGCTTGCCAGCTAATTTTTATTTTGCGCGAAAATTTTTTGTTTTCACCGGGGCGCGACAAGCGACAGCTTGGATGAAAACGATTTATCTTGCCGAAGCAAAAAAAATCGTGATTAATGTGGTTTTATTGCTGATTGTTATAAAATGGGTATCGTCTATTGAGCTGATGCCGTTTTTGATGGGATTTGTGGCGATGCAATTTTTACAAGGGTTCGCTCCTTTATTGTTAAAAGTGGATTAATGCTGATGTCAATCGAAATGCAAAAAATGAATTCTGCTGAATATATTCAGCATCATTTGCAGCATTTAACCTTGAATTTGCATAATTTTAAAGTCGGTGAGAGTGGTGGATTTTGGACGCTGAACCTTGATACTGTTGGCATCTCTGTTGTTCTGGGTTTGGTGTTTTTGATCGTGTTTTCCTATATTGCCAGAAGAGCAACGAGCAACAAGCCGAAGCCCTGGCAGAATTTTATCGAGGTGGTGTTATCTTTTGTCGACAAACAAGTCGGCGATTCTTACCACGGTAAAAGTCAATTATTGGCGCCGCTCGCATTAACCATCTTTGCTTGGGTTTTTTTGATGAATTTTATGGATTTAATTCCCGTTGACGTTGTTTATTTATTTACGTTTATTGGGCTATCGCATTTACGATTGGTCGCGACGGGAGATTTGAATTTAACGTTTGCTTTGTCGGGCACGGTATTCATTTTAACGTTATTTTATGGTATCCAATGTGGCGGATTGGGGGGATGGACAAAAGGTGTTTTTACTAAACCTTTTGGCGCATACTTATTTCCTGCTAATTTTTTATTGCGCCTGGTTGAAGAATTGGCCCGACCGATTTCTTTGTCTTTACGATTGTTTGGAAATCTGTATGCTGGAGAATTAATTTTTATTTTGATCGCATTAATTCCCTGGTGGTCGCAAACAGAGACATTGCCTTTTTTAGTGAGAATGCCGCTGGGAATCGGAATCCTATTGGGGCATTTGGCTTTAGGATTTATTTGGACGGTGTTTCATTTGTTGATTGTTTTATTGCAAGCGTTCATTTTTATGATGTTGACGATTGTGTATATTAGTTTGGCTTGTGAATCACATTAAATTATTTTGCGCGAAGGAGACCCGCTCGTATTTTGGTTTTTTTAACGAAAAACTTGAACGTTTGTGTATCATCAGAGCCGCGATGATATAAAAAAAATTTTATTTAACAACCTAAAGGGGAAAAACAATGGAAATAACGCAATTGATTGCTCAGGTGCAAGGGCTTACTGTCATTGCTGTGGCTATATTGATCGGATTAGGCGCGATAGGAACGGCGATCGGATTTGGTCTTCTGGGCGGAAAGTTTTTAGAAAGTTCTGCGCGTCAGCCGGAAATTATGCCGATGTTGCAAATTAAAATGTTTATTGTGGCGGGGTTGTTGGATGCGGTGTCGATGATTGGCGTGGGTTTGGCGCTTTATTTTACATTTGCTAATCCATTTCTCGGGCCCGTCATTTCAACAGCAGCGAAATTGGCGCATTAAAAACGCTGATATTTAATTATCGATAAAGGTTTTTCTTATGGACATTAACGCGACGCTGATTGTAGAAATTATTGTCTTTCTGCTTTTTGTGCGATTCACGATGAAATATATTTGGCCGCCGATGATGAAAGCGCTCAAAGACCGTGAACAAAAAATTGCCGAAGGAATTGAAGCCGGCGAACGCGGTAAACGTCGACTCGAAATGGCGCACCACCAAACACTGGAAATGCTGCAAAAAGCCAAAGGAGAGGCAATAAAAATTATTGATCAAGCACAGCGACAATCGACAAAATTGATTGATGAGTCGAAAGATCGAGGGCTGCTGGAAAGCAAAAAAATAATAACGCAAGCGCAAGCGGAAATTGCGCAGCAACTACAAGAAACAAAGCGGGCATTACGGTTAGAGATGGCGGATTTGGTTGTCGCGGGCGTTGAAAAAATTTTAGAAAAACAGGTGGATAGATCAGCCCATGAGGCATTATTTAATCAACTGATGACAGAGATTTAATTTATGGCTCAAGCGACAGCGGCTCGACCCTACGCCAAAGCGGCTTTTTCGATTGCACAAAAGACGAATCAATTGCGCGAATGGGCTCGCTTTTTGGAAACGGCGAGAGACCTCATTCAGATACGCTCTGTGCAAGAGGCGATAAAAAACCCCATGATTCCTAAAGTGCAAAAGCTCGATTTGTTGATCGATTTGTTAGGAGAGATGAGTGAGCCGCAGAAAAATTTTCTGATGCTATTAGCGCTGTATCGACGGCTTTTTTTATTTTCAGACATTGCGCCCATTTTTGATGCTTATTATCGAGAGGCCAAACAAATTGCTGCTGTATTGGCTGTGTCCGCCTATCCGTTAAGTGTCGAACAAGAAGCGCAGTTAAAAAATGCATTGCAGCGAAAATTAGATAAAAAAATTGAATTATCCTTACGCGTCGACGCTTCTATTTTGGGGGGCGTTATTTTGACGGTGGGCGATCGTGTTTTAGACGGTTCCTTAAAGCGCCGACTTATGGAACTTCATCAACAATTAAGAGGGAAGTAGCGATGAAATTAACCCCGGCGGAAATCAGTGAGCTGATTGCTAAAAAAATAGAAAGTTTTTCAGCGAAGACTGAATGGCAAACCGAAGGAACGATTGTCAGCATTGAAGATGGTATTGTGAGAGTGCATGGGTTGGATGACGTGATGCAAGGTGAAATGATCGCGTTCCCTCATAATCTCTATGGGATGGCGTTAAATCTTGAGCAAGATAATGTCGGTGCCGTGGTGTTAGGCGATTGTGGTTCTTTGGCTGAAGGGATGACAGTCCATTGTACAGGGAGAATCCTTGAAGTGCCGGTTGGCGAGGCTTTATTAGGGCGTGTGATGGATTCGTTGGGTAATCCATTGGATGGAAAAGGGCCTATTCAATCGGAACAAACTTCCCCCGTCGAGAAAATCGCCCCGGGCGTTATTTTCAGAAAATCAGTGGGTGTTCCGTTGCAAACTGGATTGAAAGCAATCGATGCAATGGTGCCCGTCGGACGGGGTCAACGAGAGTTGATCATCGGCGATCGGCAAACCGGTAAAACAGCGATCGCCATTGATGCGATTATCAATCAACGGGATACTGGCGTGAAATGTATTTATGTTGCGATCGGACAGAAAGTATCGACGGTGGCGACAATCGTGCGTAAGTTAGAAGAACATGATGCGCTTAAGCATACGATCATTATCAATGCGTCTGCTGCGATGCCAGCGCCGATGCAATATATTGCACCCTATGCGGGTTGTACGATGGGTGAATATTTCCGTGATCGGGGCGAAGATGCGCTTATTATCTATGACGATTTAACGAAACATGCTTGGGCTTATCGGCAAATTTCTTTATTACTGCGTCGACCGCCGGGACGAGAAGCATATCCCGGCGATATTTTTTATTTGCATTCACGTTTATTGGAACGAGCGGCGTGCGTGAATGAACGTTATGTTGAAAAAGAAACGGAAGGGACGGTTAAAAATAAATCTGGATCGTTAACCGCGTTACCGATTGTCGAAACGCAAGCGGGCGATATTTCGGCATTTATTCCGACTAACGTCATTTCGATTACGGATGGGCAAATCTTTTTAGAATCCGATCTATTTCATGCGGGTATTCGCCCAGCCATTAATGCCGGTATTTCAGTTTCGCGTGTTGGCGGTGCTGCGCAAACAAAAATTATTAAAAAACTCGCAGGCGGGGTTCGTTTGTCATTGGCGCAATATCGTGAATTAGAAGCCTTTTCGCAATTTGCATCTGAATTGGATGCCGTTACGCGCAAACAATTAGAGCGTGGTCAACGCGTGACAGAGCTCATGAAACAAAAACAATATTCGCCTTTATCCGTTGCTGAAATGGCATTTTCTTTATTGGCGGCAGATCGGGGTTATTTAGATGATATTACGCTGGATAAAATTCAAGCTTTTGAGCGCACATTGCTTCACTTTCTGTCGAAACATCATGATGATGTTTCGCAAAAGATCGATCGAACCGGTTCTTTTGATGATGCCTTAGCGAACGAAATGGAAGCGATTATTAAATCTTTTAAAACTTCAGCCGTATGGTAATTTAATCATGGGTGCTTCACGAGAGATTCGCCAGAAAATTGGCACGATTAAAAGTACGCAAAAAATTACGCGCGCCATGCAAATGGTGGCGGCCAGTAAAATGCGTAAAGCTCAAGATCGCATGAATGCGGCGCGACCGTATGCGCGTAAAATTTTAGATGTGATCGCGCATTTAGCGAATGCTCATCCGGAATATCGACATCCTTTTATGGAAGTGAGAGATATTTCTCGAGCAGGGTATATTGTCATTAGCACAGATCGGGGATTATGCGGCGCGCTCAATGTCAATGTGATGCGCGATGTAGTTAAAGAGCTAAAGGATTGGGAGCAAAAAAAAGTTCAAACCGGATTATGTTTGGTGGGTTCTAAAGCCGATTTATTTTTTCGGCGTTATCATTTGAATGTGATGGCTAAGGCGATGCATATTGGCGATGAGATTGGTATTAAAGATTTAATCGGCGCAGTCAAAGTAATGACGGATGCTTATCGCAAACGAGAGCTTGATGTTTTGTTTATTGCTTCAAATACGTTTGTGAATACCATGGTGCAACGACCCATGATTCAGCAATTATTGCCGATTACATCGACGGCCACCGAATTTAAAGCGCGTGTATGGGATTATATTTATGAGCCCAATGCCAAAGATCTTTTGCAGGGAATATTAACGCGTTACCTTGAGGCGCAAGTGTATGCGGCTGTGATTGAAAATTATGCTTGCGAGCAAGCCTCGAGAATGTTATCGATGAGAAATGCAACGGATAATGCAGGACACGTCATCGATAATTTACGGCTTGTTTACAATAAGGCGAGGCAGGCGGTGATTACGAATGAAATCGCCGAAATTGTGGGCGGCGCACAAGCGATAAATCAATGAGTGTAATAGGAGCGAGGGTTATGACAGACAAACAAGCGATCGGAAAAATCGTTGAGATTATCGGCGCTGTGGTTAAAGTGGAATTTCCACGTGAAGATGTGCCTAAAATTTACGATGCATTAAAAGTCGAAGCGGTAGGGGCGGTACTGGAAGTAGAACAACAATTGGGTGATGGGATTGTCAAAACGATCGCCATGAGTACGACGGATGGTTTTAAGCGCGGCATGACTGTTATTAATACCCGCGCGCCCATTACGGTGCCCGTGGGTCGGCCTACGTTGGGACGTATTATGAATGTGTTGGGTGAGCCAGTCGACGAGATGGGCCCCATTCAATCTGATAAGCATGCGCCGATTCATCGCGCTGCGCCGACTTTTTCAGAGCAGGCCGCGGTTGCGGAATTGTTAGAAACAGGCATTAAAGTGATCGATTTAATTATTCCTTTTGCGCGCGGTGGGAAGATTGGGTTATTTGGTGGTGCTGGTGTCGGGAAAACCGTCAATATGATGGAGCTCATTCGGAACATTGCCCATGAACATAAAGGGCATTCTGTTTTTGCTGGCGTCGGCGAGCGCACGCGAGAAGGCAATGATTTTTATTATGAAATGAAAGGTTCTGGTGTGTTGGAAAAAGTGTCGCTTGTGTATGGGCAGATGAATGAATCGCCGGGAAATCGTTTTCGTGTCGCACTCACGGGATTAACGCTCGCCGAAGAATTTCGTGATGAAGATAAAAACGTGTTGTTATTTATCGATAATATTTATCGCTATACGCTGGCAGGTACTGAAGTGTCTGCTTTGTTAGGGCGCATGCCATCGGCTGTCGGTTATCAACCAACATTAGCCGAAGAAATGGGTACGCTACAAGAGCGCATTACATCGACAAAAACGGGATCGATTACGTCAATTCAAGCCGTGTATGTGCCGGCAGATGATTTAACGGATCCGTCCCCCGCGACGACCTTTGCCCATTTGGATGCGACGGTCGTGTTGTCGCGACAAATTGTTGAGCTTGGAATTTATCCTGCGATTGATCCGCTGGACTCATCGAGTCGTCAGCTGGATCCATTGATGGTTGGGGAAGAACATTATAACGTTGCGCGAAAAGTGCAAAGCACGTTGCAGCGCTATAAAGAGTTGCGCGATGTGATCGCGATTATGGGGATGGACGATTTATCTGAGGAAGATAAATTGATTGTGAGTCGTGCTCGAAAAATCCAAAAATTTATGTCACAACCTTTCTTTGTTGCTGAACAATTTACCGGTATGAAAGGGGTTTATGTGCCTTTAAAAGAAACCATCCGTAGTTTTAAAGAAATTTTAGAAGGTCAACACGACGATTTGCCTGAGCAAGCATTTTATATGGTCGGGACCATTGAGGATGCAATCGAAAAAGCGAAAACTTTATAAAGAGTGATTATGCAAAACCATCAGACAGCAACCGCTTTTGGAAAACAGCTGCGCGTTGACATTGTCAGCGCGGAAAAATCTATTTTCTCAGGGGTAGCGCAGATGGTTGTTGTTGCAGGCGAAGAAGGCGAGCTCGGCATTTTGCCTGGGCATTCTCAATTGCTCACACGAATCAAGCCGGGGGAAGTGCGCGTCATTAAGATCGAAGGCGGTGAGGAAATCTATTATGTTTCTGGCGGTTTTTTAGAAGTGCAACCTTATTTAGCCAGCATTTTAGCCGATACTGTGATACGCGGTACTGATATTGATGAGGAGCGCGCTCTAGGGGCAAAATCGCATGCTGAAAAAGTGTTATCCGAAAAGAGCGAGAAAGATAAAGAATATGCCGCCGCATTAATTGAGTTGGCTCGAGCGATTGCCCAACTAAAAATCGCGCGTAAATTGCATGATCAAGCGAAGAAATAAATTATGAATACGAAGACAAATTCATCAAACAGCGATTCAGTCATCGCGCTTAATAAAAAAGCGCAACATGATTATTTTGTCGAAGAGCGCTTTGAGGCTGGGTTGGTATTAGAAGGCTGGGAAGTTAAAAGTCTGCGTGCTGGGAAAGTGCAGTTGCGAGATAGCTATGTGATTTTGAAAGGCGGCGAGGCGTGGTTAATCGGTTGCCATATTTCGCCTTTGTTGACCGCTTCAACGCATATTCACCCTGACCCGACGCGCACGAGAAAATTATTATTGAATCAATCCGAGCTTAATAAATTATATGGCGGCGTTGAGCGAAAAGGGTTTACGCTAGTGCCGCTCAGAATGTATTGGAAAACAGGACGCGCTAAATGCGAGATCGGCTTAGCAAAGGGTAAAAAAGAATACGATAAGCGAGAAACGCTGAAAGAGCGCGATTGGGAGCGACAAAAAGAACGTATCATGAAAGCGCGATGAGAGAAAAAGATTGAAAGGGCGGGACTCTCTTCGCGAAAATTGAGGCGGGCCCTGAGCGCTGAAGACAAGGATGTCGTTAAGCGCAACCGATATTTTATTGGGGATCCTGCGGCTTGACCGCAGGATGACGAAGCCCGGCTCATGAGCGGAAACAATAATGCTAATTCAGTCGCCGGCTTGTTTTCCGTTATCCTGAACGCAGGTTATTGTGTTTTGCACATATCTTTTTAGGTTGTATTAGCCTCGAGGAGAAGGTGGTGGTGTGGTTTCTGGTCTACTTGGCCGTAAGGTAAGTGTACCGACGACTTCCCTGATCAGGGTAATGGATCCTTGGATTTTTTCATACAATTCACGCGGGACGGGAGCAGAAAAGCAACATTTGAATTTACGAGGCATCTTCTTTACATCCTCGGATAATTTAGCCAAGACCGTTAAAAACGCTGTTGAATAATTTTGGTCGAGAGGAATTTCCTGCTGACGTTCATCATGAAGTAGATCAAAAAGCTCCTTAGATAAAAAATCTTTATTTGATGTTAATAGTCCAAGGGAAACCAAAAACACCATCATGGCTATGTGGGGATCTTTTTGAGTGGGCGGATTGGAGAGCCAGAGTATCTGGATAGCCGCTCGTGTGTTTTCGTCTGCTATCACAGACGTCCCCGTTTGCCTTCTGATCAGTCGTTCAAAGTTCGGAATCGCCACCTCCCGGAGGTATGCTTGGACAATTTCGTGTATTTTGAGCATATTAAGCTCTCCTGTGTTGTTTTCGTTTTTCCTCTCGAGGAGGGATAAATCCGTGATCGATAAGAGTATAGGCAATCAGAATTAACGCAATAGTAAGAAAATATTTTTTCTTGGATATTTTTTGCGCGCGATAGAAGATGATTTCTCGAGAAGGCGTTTTGTTTCAAATCCAATTGGATAATGTCTTGTAAAAAGATATCCGCACTTCTGTGTGTTAATGCATTTTTGTTGATCTGACGGAGCTTTTCATTTACCCTTGCAAGACTTTTCAACTGGAGAGATGTCCGAGCGGTTGAAGGAGCACGACTGGAAATCGTGTATGCGTTTAATCGACGCATCGAGGGTTCGAACCCCTCTCTCTCCGCCAAATTTTTTTATCTCGAGCTCGGGTTTATATAAAAATGTTTTTTTCCGATGAATGCTGTTCAGTGGATAGCGAAAGAATTGAAGTCCCCATAATTTTATTTTAAAAAAACAATTGTCGGTTATAATTGACCCATCTTTGTGATTTTAATGAAAGGAAAATGGTATGAATAAAACGAACATTCAAAAAACAGTTATTGGCGCAACGCTGGTTGCGGCATTATCTACCACATTAACCGGTTGTATGACCACGGATGCTTATACGGGTAATAGAAAAGTGAATGATACGTCAATTGGGACCGGGATTGGCGCCGTTGGCGGTGCGATCGTAGGCGGGCTGATTGGTGGGCGAGATGGCGCGCTGATTGGGGCTGCGGCGGGCGGTTTGACGGGCGGTGTAATCGGTCATGTGATGGATAAAGAAAATGATGAATTAAGACAGCGCTTGTTGGGGACAGGGGTGCAGGTGACGAAAGTCGGCGATAGTATTCAATTGAATATGGCTTCGGATGTAACGTTTAAAACCGATAGCTCGGATATTAATTCTTCATTTTATTCGACCTTAAATTCTGTTGCGGTAGTGCTCAAGAAGTACGATAAAAACAATATCGTTGTTTCAGGGTACACAGACAACACGGGTAGCGCCGAGCATAATCAGGAATTGTCTGAGCGTCGCGCGCAAAGCGTTGGAGATTACTTGATTTCTCAGGGCGTTGTTAATAGTCGTGTATTTACGCAAGGATTTGGCGCACGTAATCCAGTGGCCAGTAATGCAACGGCAGACGGGCGATCATCCAATCGTCGCGTAGTGATTACGATCAAATAAAACCGATTTTGTCAAAGTGAATTGACAAACGTCCATTTTTTTTACAAATCTAAAAACGATAGAGATTGAGAGTTCAAAAGGCGCTCTTGATGAGCGCCTTTTGCCTTTACTTCCCCATCAGAAGAGAGAGTTCAGCGACGTGTTCTTCTTCGTCGAGGATAATATGGCGAACGCCATGCTCAAGCGCTTCAAAGCAATAAGGGAAGCTGTCTTTATTATCAACAATTTTTCGGTAAATTTGTTTATAAAAATCGATGGCTTCTTTTTCCCCTTTTAAATTGATATCAAGAATAGCTGGAAGCTCTTGTGCGCGATGTGTCACGGCTAATTCCATGGTGGGTTCGCCGCCAAGATAATCGCCGATAAGCGTGCGAAATGCTTTTTCATGTTTTTCTTCATCGCGCGCAATTTCTTGTAACCGCTCGATAATGCTTTCGGCATTGATCCCTTTTACCATTTCAGCATGCGCTAAATATTGGATTCTAGCCGCATGTTCAAGACGTAAAGCTTGATTGAGTAATAGAATGAGTTCTTCCTGAATGTTTTTCATAAATGTATTGCCTCCGTAAAAAGATTGATAAAAATAAGCTGTAACTATTCAGTGCTTTTAAGGAAGGCCCACATTTTGGCGTTTTTTGACGAAAAATCTCTTCAAAATGCGCATGTACTCTCATGTACACTCCGCTTTTTCATCAATTTTTCGTCAAAAATCATCCAAAATCTGAACGTTCTTGTATCGTCACGGTCGCGGTGAATAGCTACAATAAGCCTTATCATGATAACGTGGATTTCAAAAGGAAGAAATTATTTTTTTTGTGTTTTTGAGGTGTTTTGACCCAAATAAAAATTCATCTTTTATGTTTTTTGTGTAAAATACGTCGCGGTGGCATTGGCTCCCTCGCGACGATAAATTGCGAACCCCGCCAGGTCCGGAAGGAAGCAACGGTAGTAATTGATTCGGGCGCCGAGGTTGGGTTAGTGTCACCATTTCTTTTTTTATTGCAGCCATCATGCTTTAGTAATGTAAATTCGTATTACTGATGTCGCCGAATATTTTTACTTTTTTTATGATGAATCGGTGTTTGTGTCGATTTTTTTTGCAGGGAAGTATGATTCGCGTGTTTTGTGTATGTCGTGTGCAAATGTTTTACAGGCAGCTTATGTTCTTTCGGTGGCCAAATAGTAATCGATTGTCCGACCGTTAAATCCATATCTCGTTTTAACCCGTTCCAAAATCGCAATTGGTTAGGCGTGACATGAAACTTTCTGGCAACGGAATTAACCGTGTCATTTTGTAGTACGGTGTAATTGATTACCTTGAGTTCTGGTAATGGCGGAATTTCTGTCGAGCTTGCCGCAGCGGACGCTCCTTGTAATGCACTACTGGCTAGATCCTTGTCGTTGCTCGGAATTAAAATGACTTGTCCGAGCCGTAATTGATCATGTATGAGGTGATTTGTTTGACGTAAAACTTCGGGTGTGGTTTTGTATCTTTTGGCGATTTTGAAGAGAGTATCATTGTCTTCAACGGTATGTTGAATCCACGTAATTTTTTGTGTGTCTGGCATTTGATCAAGTTGGGTCTGGAAATTGGCAGCGTTGTCGATGGGTAATAGCAACAATGTTGGTAGATTGGGGTCAGTCGCAGAACGGCTAAATCCTGGGTTGAGATGCCGCAATAAAGACGGGTCGATATTGGCCATATCGGCGGCTTTGTCTAAGTTGATTTGTGAGCTAACGGCAATAGCCGCCAAATAGGGTTCATTAGGAATTTCGGGTAAATTGATAGGATAATCATTCGCATGTTTGATGATCGTTGCGAGCGCTAATAATTTCGGAACATAATTTTGCGCTTCATTCGGTAAATTTAAATTCCAAAAATCCGTGCTGAGGCCAGCTGCTTGATTACGCCTGATCGCGGCAGCAATTGTGCCTTCACCTGCGTCATAAGCGGCGAATGTGAGCAACCAATCACCATTAAATAAATTATTTAAATAAGTGAGATAATCCAAAGCAGCGCCAGTCGAAGCAATGATGTCGCGCCGACCGTCATACCACCAGTCAATTTTCAAACCATAACCGGATGCGGTGCTCGGCATTATTTGCCAAATGCCCGCGGCGCCAACATGTGAATAGATGAATGGGTTGTAACTGCTTTCGAGCATCGGTAATAGTGCAATTTCAGCCGGCAAATTCCGTGCTTTAACTTGTTGATAAATATAATACAAGTACGGACGCGATTGATCCATGATGCGGAATAGCACTTTGGGGTTATTGACATAGGCATTAATTTGTTCGAGAACGCGCGGATTTTCCGTTGTTTCGTCGGGTAAGCGAGAGTCTTTGCTTAAATTACTCCAAATAGATGCCGGATAGATGGCGTGATAGACATGCTGTGGGTTGCCAAGCCCAGCGGTTTTTTTATCTATTATTGTAGTGCTGCAGGCATTAAGCAATAACAAAACAATGCTTGCAGTTATTATTTTAAAAATCAATAAACGCATCTGGCGCATCTTACGGTGAGTCAGTAGATTGGTCAAGTTTTGTAAAACTTTAAGAAATTTTGTTATTTCCAGAGGGATGCCAATAAATTTAACACGAATTTCGCGCTTTATTAGGTTGTACAGCGGATTACATTATTGTTTTTCCGTCATTGCGAGACACATCGTGTCGAAGCAATTTAGTTCCAGTACTGGACTGCTTCGCCGCTAACGCTCCTCGCAATGACGAAGGATCGGGTTGTACGCTTCACAATATTCGATCTATCAATTTGTCTCGCGGATAAAACTCATGAGTACATCGCGATTGGTTACGGGTTCTGGGATAGAAACTTTTGCGGCCTCAATCGATTTGATCAACCAAGCCATATTTTGACCCAAATTGCGCATCGTTTGTAAACCTTCAGTGTCTTTTTTGACTTCACCTTCGCTCATGCCGAAGCCTTGGTTCCAATAGCTCGATCCGACAATAATCATTTGCGTAATCGTAAAAAAGGCATTGAGCATATGAAAAGTTGCGACGGATCCGGCTCGGCGTACGGCGACAATAGAGGCGCCTGGTTTGCGATTGAACAGGTTATTGGCGCAGGCGACCATTGAGGTGCGATCCATGAATGATTTGATTTGTCCGGAAAGTCCGGCGCAGTAAACAGGAGAGCCTAAAATGATGCCGTTCGCCTCAACCATTTTGTCGAGACACTCGTTGACATTATCATTTTTTAAAATGCAATGGCCGTCTTTATTTTCCCAGCATTTCATGCAGGCGATACAGCCTTGCACTTGTTTGGCGCCAACATGCACGCACTCTGTCTTGATGTCTTGTTGTTCGAGTTCCTCAAAAACCGTGTCGATTAAAATAGATGTGTTTCCCTTTTTTCGGGGGCTTCCGTTAAAAGCAATGACTTTCATGGTGTAGACTCCTCTTTAGCGTTGTTAACAATAACACAATTCTGCGGATTGTCTCGATGGATAGGATAGTTTTTTTTAAAATCTTTCTCTGTTTTTTTGCAAACTATGAGATTGAGGTATATTATATACAACCCAAATTTTGACGTTTCTAACGTAGATTAACACATTTTAAGTGGGTATAACATAGATGACTACAGTGCAAGAAAATTACAAAAAAATAGAAGATCAGGTGCGTCGAGCCTTTCCCGATTATGATTTTTCTAAAGTAACACAAATTCGTGTTGGATCAGCGACTTGCGAAGATGCGGCGGGCGCGAGCGAAGTGGCGGATGAATTCAAGAAAAATATAGCCGCTTCTGGCCGAACGGATATTTATTTGAGATCAGTTGGTTGTACCGGTCGATGTAGTTGTGAACCGATTGTGACGGTTTTGGTGCCGGGACAAAAAATGGTGGTGTACCAAAAGGTGAATCGTGAGACAGCACATAGAATTTTCATGTCTCACCTCAAAGAAGGGAAAATTGCTGAGGAGTATTTGCTTAGCCCAAACCCAGTTTGTAGCCGAGAGGCGTCTCCCGTTAAGCGTTCATTAACCCAAGAAGCATTAGCCGCTTATCCGATTACCAAAGAATTTTTTGATTTATATGGTGAAGTCCCGTTTTATAGTTGCCAAAGTCGCGTGACATTACGCAATGCGGGTATTATTGATCCAGAAAATATTTATGAATACATGTTGCGACATGGATTTGCTGCGTTGGTGATTGCATTAACGAAGCGAGATCCTGAATGGATTGTCAATCAAGTAACCTTATCTAAATTACGAGGACGAGGGGGAGGCGGGTTTCCAACCAGTAAAAAATGGCAAATTGCGCGCGCTAATGAAGAGAAAATCCGCTACATCATCTGTAATGCTGACGAAGGAGATCCAGGCGCGTTTATGGATCGTAGTGTGCTCGAGTCTGATCCGTTCAGCGTTGTCGAAGGGATGATGATTGCGGGCTTTGCGATTGGTGCGCAAAAAGGATTTTTTTATATTCGTGCGGAATATCCTTTAGCGGTTGCACGCGTACAAAAAGCCATCGATATTTGTCGACAATACGGTTTGTTGGGTAACAATATTCTTGGATCTGGTTTTGATTTTGATATTGAAATTCGTTTGGGTGCCGGTGCTTTTGTTTGTGGTGAGGAAACCGCGCTGATTCATTCTATTGAAGGGGAACGAGGGCAGCCGCGAACGCGCCCGCCTTATCCAGCGACCAAAGGATTATGGGGTAAACCCACGGTCATTAATAACGTAGAAACGTTAGCTAATATTCCTGCTGTGCTTGTGATGGGCGGGGAAAATTTTGGCAAAATTGGTACGGAAAAAAGCGGCGGGACGAAGGTGTTCGCTTTAGCGGGCAAAGTCAATCACACAGGCTTGGTCGAGGTGCCGATGGGTATGACTTTGCGAGAAATTGTTTATGATATTGGGGGCGGAATTCCAAATGGGAAAAAGCTCAAGGCGGTTCAAATTGGTGGTCCAGCCGGCGGGTTAGTACCGGCTTCGCTCTTAGATACAGTGATTGATTACGATGCGTTGTCCGCAGCGGGGACCATGATGGGTAGTGGCGGAATGATCGTTCTTGATGAAGATGATTGCGCCGTTGATATTGCGAAATTTTTTATCACATTTACCCAAGATGAATCTTGTGGCAAATGCTCCCCCTGTCGTGAAGGGACTTTACGCATGTTGGAGATTTTAGAAAAAATTACCAGCGGGAAAGGCGAGCTTGAGGATATCGATCGTCTAGAGCGATTGGCAAAATTAGTCGGAAAGGCATCGCTTTGTGGTTTGGGGAAAGGCGCGCCAAATCCGGTATTAAGCACGTTGCGCCATTTTCGTGATGAGTATTTTGCTCATGTGGGGGGGGTACCAACAAAGGGCAAACATTGTCCCGCGAGGAAATGTACCGCACTGATTCACTATGAAATTGATCCTGAAAAATGTGTGGGTTGTACGGCTTGTGCTAAAGTGTGTCCAGTGAATTGCATTCATGGAGAGCGAAAGAAAGTCCATGTGATTGATCAGGCAATTTGCATCAAGTGCGGCAGTTGTTTTAACGTTTGTCGGTTTGATGCGGTAAAAAGAAGTTAACTGTATGATATAGAAAAGGCATTGATCTTGATGGTTGCCCTCAACTGTCTATCTTGAAGAGAATCAATGCAAAAATATCGCTGACGTGAGAGAGGAATTAACATGACATTAAATGCAGCAATAGAACAAAAACAAATTACATTGATGATTGATGGCCAAAAAGTGACAGTGCCTGCCGGTACCAGCGTCATGAATGCGGCTGAAAAAATAGGCGTCCATATTCCACGGCTTTGCTACCATCCCCGTTTGAGCCTGGAAGGATCGTGTCGAGTTTGTATTGTTAAGGTGAAAGGGATTGATGCTTTCGTCGCGTCTTGTTGCACCGAGGCACAAGAAGGAATGGAGGTGCAGACAAATTCTCCAGAAATTCGCCAAGCTCGTCGTGATATTGTCGAATTATTGATTGATAATCATCCGCGTGAATGTCAAATCTGTGAACGTGATTCCAACTGTGAATTACAGCGATTGGCCTATGACATGGGTGTTCGTGAACGTTTGTTTGAGGGGAAACGTAAACGTCATCCGATCGAAAACTCAAGTGTTTCCGTTGTTCGGGATGCCGAAAAATGTGTGTTATGTGGCCGCTGCTTTAGGGTCTGCCATGAAATTCAAGGGGTATTTAATTTAAGTCAGCAAAATCGCGGATTTTCGACGATCGTGACGCCGGCCTATGAGGCACATATGGATGATTCCGTTTGTATTCAGTGCGGGCAATGTATCAACGTATGTCCGACGGCAGCCTTTCAAGAGAAAAAACATGCTGATCGTGTGTGGGCGGCTATTAATGACCCCGGTAAATTTGTGATTGCGCAAACCGCCCCCGCTATTCGTGCCGCGATGGCGGAAGGGTTTGGTTATGAACCCGGCACGGCTTGTACCGGTAAAATGGTGACATCCCTTAGGCGGTTGGGTTTTGATGCTGTTTTTGATACGGATTTTGCGGCTGACTTGACGATTATGGAAGAAGCGCATGAATTGATTGAGCGTATTAAAGGCCATGGGACATTACCGCATATTACCTCTTGCTCGCCGGGATGGATTAATTTTGTCGAAGGTTTTTATCCAGAACTTTTATCACATGTATCTACTTGCCGTTCGCCGATGACGATGATGTCAACCATTATTAAAACGTATTTTGCGAAAAAAACAGGCCGTGATCCGAAAGATATTTATGTGGTTGCGATTATGCCTTGTGTCGCAAAAAAATTCGAAATGGAACGACCTGAGCTTACGGTCGATGGCATGCCTGTAACGGACGCCGTTTTGACGACGCGTGAACTTAATTGGATGATTAAGTCATATGGCATTGATTTTAGACAGCTGCCAGAGGGTGAATTTGATTCTCCATTGGGCGAGTCGACGGGCGCCAGTGTTATTTTTGGTACAACGGGTGGTGTCATGGAGGCGGCTTTACGCACAGCCGCTGAGTGGGTGATGGGGAAACCATTGGAAAAAGTTGAATTTCATGGCGTGCGTGCACCTGTTGCTGGATTACGAGAAGATACGCTTAAAATTGGTGATTTAACTTTGAATTTGGCGGTTGCCAATGGACTGCAAAATGCTAAAACCCTTTTGGATCGCGTGCGATCGGGAGAAAAGCAATATCATGTGATCGAAG
>Ga0154602_142_pt1 | contig 20557 bp, 20 predicted proteins | sample RifGroF2_FD_116031 | JGI IMG/M metagenome (GOLD analysis project Ga0154602, IMG submission 116031) | Gammaproteobacteria bacterium GWF2_41_13 | reverse complement strand
ACATCGAGTTATCACTCGTCTATACCATTTCACATGGAACGCGTGATCATGACAAGGCTCCAAACTGAATTCGAAAAAATTTATCGACAATCTCCATCACATATCATTCAATCACCTGGACGCGTGAATTTAATCGGCGAACATACCGATTATAATGAAGGTTTTGTCTTGCCCATGGCCATTGAATTAACTTTAACGCTCGCCATCAAACCGCGCGACGATGATCAAGTCAATCTATTCTCGCTCGATTTTAACGAACAAAAAAGTTTCTCCTTAAAACAATTAAAGCATCATCCAAAAGATCGATGGATTAGCTACGCCAAAGCAGTCACTTTTGTGTTACAAAAAACTTATTTATTGAAAGGATTTGATGCCATCTTGACAAGTACCATCCCGCGCGGCGCGGGGCTTTCTTCGTCGGCTGCTTTTGAATTGGCGATCGCTTACGCCTTTTCACTTTCCTCCGATATTCCCTGGCACCCTACCGCCATGGCACGCGCAACACAGCGTGCTGAGAACGAATGGGTCGGCGTTAAATGCGGCATTATGGATCAAATGGTCATCGCGCACGGGAAAAAAGATCATGCCATTTTGATTGATTGCCGCGATTTATCAACAACCGCGATTCCGTTACCCGACTCGGTTGCGATAGTCATCATGGATACAACCACACGCCGCGGGTTAGTCGAATCCGCTTATAACGAACGCCGCATGGTTTGCGAAAAAGCCTCTCAATTACTCGGTATAAAGTCGTTACGCGATATTACCTTAGGCGATTGGCCGCTAATCGAATCCAAATTACCCATTGAATACCGTGCTAAAGTACGGCATGTCGTTTCAGAAAATGATCGCGTATTAAAAGCAGTCGAAGCCATGGAACAAAATGATGTAGAGACACTTGGACGCTTATTTAATGAAAGTCATCAAAGCATGCGAGATGATTATCAAATCTGTAATGATGCATTAAATATTATGGCCGATTTAGCACAACAACATCCCGCTTGTTTCGGGGCGCGAATGACGGGTGGCGGATTTGGTGGATGTGCGATTGCATTGATTAATGCCGAAAAAACTGAGGAATTTAAACAATTCGTCACAAAACAGTATCAACAAAAAACCAATTTGTCGCCGGCCTTGTATAACACGAAAGCGAGCGATGGTGTACGGGCAGATAATTTTGTTGCGCGTCATTGCGAGGAGCGCGAGTGACGAAGCAATCCACTCTCTCGTCATTGCGAGGAGCGCTAGCGACGAAGCAATCCAGAATAAAAAAAACTGGACTTACTCCAAATAAGCCTGCAAAATTTCCACTGGATAAAATTTGATTATTTTACCGATTGTTGTTCTAGGCATAAATGCCTGGAATGTTTATAATAATAATAAAGAGGTCTATTTATGAAAGATACAAACACTCAACAACAAATACCGCCAAGCGAAACCGAAGGCAAAAAAACCTATAATCTAGCCCTCATAGCTTGGGGTTGTGGCGGCTATGGTGGTCTTTTTGTCAATGAGCCAACTTCTCAAGCATCACGCTCTTTGAAAAGCGAAGAAAAACCCGCTAGATTTCGCCCTATTTGTGGTTAAATAATAAACCTCGGAAAATAAATCGTCTGAAAAGGGGCTGATAATATTTTTATCGAGCCCCGACAAACAGACAACGGGTTTTGCGTAATATTTGCAAAATCCCCCTGTACAAAATAAGGTGCTATGGGATTTATTCGATCTTCCAGTCGAATTGTGGCTCGCCAAAATCGAACCGAATGAACGCCATCCAATGTTTCACAAGGCGATTCCTCTAACTCTTCAAAAAGATATTGAATGTTTTGATTCTGAAAAAAATCTCGACAAATACCCGTTGCCGTATGCCACCATTCATCATCAGCTTGGATCGGCGAAATGAAAACATTCGGCAAATCCAAACAATCGACTGCTGCCTGACGCAAAAACTTTTGGTAAATGGTCTGCATGACTGAAAATGAGCTCATTTGCTGTTCAATCACTTTCACATAATTGATACTCAGTTTCGGCTCGAATTCAATCATCTCAAAGCTCACCACCATCAACAAAGCAATCACATTGATGAATACTAAAACAAACCATAACACGCTACCACGCTGATCACGATATAACATGACCCTCTCCCAGCGTAATAAAAATTGATAACGACTTTTCAATAGAGGGTAAATTGAAAAAATGTTCGCTGTGTAGCGCCTCCGTTAAATCAATGCGTAAAATAGGCATTGAAGCAACCTCTTCTACCTGATCCGCTGGCATGATTAAAAAATGCTTTAAATAAGCGGTAATTTTCCATGATTCGATACCTGCGACGATTTCTGTTTTTTCTCCCGTTACACCCATTTCATACAACGCGGGAATGAATGCCCCGGTAATATCTTTTCGTGCAGTATTTCGAATAAAAAAAATCTTTGTCACGAGAAGCCCTACGACAGCATTCTCATCAAAAACACTTTGCAACGATTGCGTCAATGTTAAAACCTGCCCAACACCTGGGATTATTTTTATCGATTGCACTTGCAGCGACTCGGCATGGTGACAATCCGCAATTAAAATATCATCGCCTACATTAAAAGACATGTCCAAACTGACCGTCAGCTGTTTCGTATGCTCTACATGTTGCAACAAATGCGCTGTTAAGGATGACATGGCATGCACCTCAATCACATCATAAGGAGTCGATAAACCCCACGGGTTTTGATCGCCCGCATAAACTTTTAATACATGATCAAAAAATAATTGATCCTCTTTGAGCACGCCATTATTGATCACGGGAAAATCCGTTGTCAGTCGATGACATCCAATAAAACCAGCATTTGAAATGGATGCTTTTAAATAAAATCCCGCATAACGCAAGTTATCATTCACCATGACTTGCATTTTTGTCATTTCATGGATGCGCTTGCAAAACAAAAACACAGTAGATAATGTCGCTATTATCAATAATCCAATACTCATCGCGCACAACAATTCAATCAGCGAAAACCCTGTATTTTTATGTTTTTTCATATCGTCATTCTCAACATCAAGCAAGAACGATTGCGTTGAATAGGTTCGTCACAAGACCAAAGAGAGGCTTCTTGTGCTCGCCAAAAAATTTTCGCCACAATTGGATTTGTCTCATTGGATATCTCGGCCTGAAAATCAGGCAATTGTGTACTTGCCCCCTCTTCCCATACTGCGATCACAGTATCGCTATCATCTGGGAATGCACGCAATAACAAAACAAGCCCTTGAAGCTCATCAGCCGCCACCATTTGAAAATAGGATTGCCGCGCTATTTTTATCGCGGCTAATGGATAATTGATCAATGTCACCAACACTAGCATCAATAATGCTGTAGCAACCAAACATTCGATCAACGTAAACCCGGTTTGTTGAGCCCATAAATTTTTCATTGATTTTTTTCTCAAGCGGTTTCTTAGTAAAGAAGCAAAAATGGCGACACGTACCACACGCGTCACTATTCACTGAGATCGTGATGGTACAAGAAGGTTCCTGCAAGCGTGCTGGGTAATTACGATGAATTAAAAATTAAGGTGCGATCAGTACAGAAGAGAAGATGGAAATAGTAAAAATTAAAATATCACGATACACCAAAGCAAGCAAATTGTTTTTCACGAATTTAATAAACCATTAAGGTTTTTTGATTTATAATCCCCTATGCGTTTGAATAAGAACAAAAAAAGGAATAACTAATGAGAATTAAAACTGATACGCCGTTAGATCCGAGCGGTAGAAAATGCCGGGACTTATTGTTAACAACTTGGCAAAAATGGTTGACCTCTTTTAAAGGTGAATCTTCTTCTATTAATTTACATTATTTACTCGATGGCAACGGCGTTCAACATTACTTCCCCAATCTCCAGGAACTACAAGTACAAAAACTGCGTCATTTTTTTTCTTTTATAAATCAATCCCCCCCTCCTTCATCAGCTCAATTCCTTGAACAATATACTAAAGATTGTATGCAGGAAATTTTACCTCTTTGCGGCATAGAAACTGACGATGAATCTTTGCAAAGATTCATCGAGATGAAGAAAGTTCATGAGGACAACATTAGACAATTAGAGAGAATGCAAACTGAAGCATCCTCGATACACGCCCAAATTGATACGACGATCCAAGCAGAATGTAGTACTCAGCGAGACGCTACTCGATTGCAAGCAATCTTAACTCATAAGCTAGAAATAATAGAACAATTAGCCCAACAAAAAACAGATTTAAAACCAGCAGCCTATCGAGCAAGAGATGTTGCTCTAATAGCAATCATGACTTTATCAAAAATAAATCGCTCAATACTTCAATTGCAACAATCGGCTATTAAATCACACCAACAAATAATGGAGGAAATAAATCTACAGATAACAGCTACTGTACAACAAGCCAAAAAAGAAATGCAACGAGCTTTACAACTAACAGAAACCCAACAAATAGACGCCCTACAGCGCGAGCATAGTCTTGCCGCAATGATCAGTTCTAATCGCAGAATAGCGCTTCAATCTTCTGTGGCCGTCTCGCATCGAAGACTAATAACGGAAGTTCAAAGTCTGTCATCTGAAATAAGAAACGAATTTGGCGCTATACAGTATGCAGCAACACTTGTAAGCCAAGAAAAAAAAGAAGCTTGCAGATTGGCTGAAGAAGCCCAAGGGCATCGAAAAAAATTATGGATTGGGATAACGCTAGCTGTCTTAACATTAGGTGGGGCTGCAGCAGCCTTTGCTATAAGGCCCGCACTTCGTCAAGTTGAAGAGGAATGCGACCCTCTTTCTCAAGAAATTTTAGATGGATCTGCTTTAGCGTTGATAGAAAGCGGGGGTATTCGTTCAATGGATTACAAAAGAGTCCCTTCCGCAAGATACAGGTTTGATGGTGATTGTAAAACCCCTCCATCCCTTGTGGATTTAGCTAGTGATTTAGGCATGGAAGATACAACCGGTGTATTTTCAACTTTAGGCATAAAAGACCCAAATGTAAAAAAGTTAATTTATTTTCTTGATTCATTTGCTCTAATGATAATACAAGAAAATCAAAGACAAAATGTTCAGAAAGAAGGGACTTGCTTGCGAGATAACCCGAAATTTGCTTATTGGGAACCTTTTTTGCAAGATTGGGAAAACTATATTTATGCCTTAATTGTCCACTGGCAACAATCTAATACGGTATTAATCGGACATATAAATATTTTATATCACAATCCGCAAAAAACCGGTTCTATCAGTGAACGGTTAGGATTATTAAATAGAAGGTCTGTAGAATCTTTTTATGCTTGCTTATTGCTGGTCGATCAATTGCAATCTATTAGACATATGTTACAAGGCGATACATTGAGCGATTCTAGTCGAACAGGTCTTTCTCATAAATCACCGCTAGCGGTTTGTACTTTGTTCGCCGCCATATCTACAACCAAAATTACTGGTTGTGATGGAAGCACTTACCGGCCTGAAATGACTCCGGAAGTAAAGCGATGGCTAGAAAACCATGCGCAACAAGGTCCAGAAACTCTTCAAAAACTTACGGAAGGTTACAAACGATTAGAAAATTTTCAACAAGAGCAGCAGGAGAAGTATCCCTTCCTTGTAACTCCCCGCCTGAGATTGCGATGAAACAAGAACGTTCAGATATTGGATGATTTTTTAATCCGCCTGTAGGGACGCCTCTCGTGGGTGCCCAGTCTCAAAGATGCCCATGATTTTTGGGCAACCACAAGGATCGCCCCGAATTCATTCCACAGAACAATGATAAGGTTAATTCAAAAAGCACTGAACAGTTACCTTAAAACTAAAAACGCGAATTTCGAAAATCCGTTAAATCACCTGATCCTTCACGCACGATGACAGGTTCGTTACTTTGATATAAATCGATCACGGAAGTTGATGCTAATCCTGAATAGCCGCCATCAATAATGATGTCTACCAAATTTTGAAGTCGTTCATAAATTTCTTCTGGATCAAACAAGGGGTCTGTTTCTTGTGGCATAATTAAACTCACACTCATCAGCGGTTCATTCAGCATCGCCAGTAAATCCAGCGCGATTCGACAATCCGGCACGCGAATACCGATACTTTTACGTTTTGGATGCTGCAATCGCCTTGGCACTTCGGGTGTTGCTTTTAATAAAAATGTATAAGCGCCCGGCGTATGCGCTTTTAATAGCCGATACGTTGCATTATCCACGACTGCATAGGTCGCAATCTCAGAAAGATCTCGACACATCAATGTAAAGTGGTGTGTTTCTGACAGTTGACGAATCTGACGAATACGATCCGCCGCGGCTTTATTATCGAGCTGACAACCCAATGCATAACCCGAGTCAGTCGGATAAATAATAATGCCGCCTCGTTTGATTATTTCAATCGCTTGCTTCAGCAAACGTGCTTGTGGATTGTCAGGATGAATATGCAAAAAAAGCGCCATCTTTATAATTTTTTTCCAATAAATACATGGTTTATTCTCTCACGAATATGGCATGAAGTCATTACAAGCACCACTGAAAGAATATTATGGATTTGCACACGATAAAAAACACAACAAAAAATAATTTGCAGAATAAAAATCCTTCTATTACACTGAGCGCCCTTTTTTGAATATCGGAGTGTAGCTCAGTTTGGTAGAGCACTGCTTTCGGGAAGCAGGGGTCGCTGGTTCAAGTCCAGTCACTCCGACCAATTAAAAACAGGTGAGTTCCCGACCATTTTCAGCTAGTATCCCTGTTATGACTGAAAACTTCGTTACAATTCGCAATTTACATTTTTACTATCGAGATCACGTCATTTTTGATGGTGTGGATTTGGATATTCCTCGCGGAAAAATTACAGCGATCATGGGCCCGAGCGGCACAGGAAAAACAACGCTATTGCGATTGATTGGGGCACAATTAACGCCCGACCAAGGCAGCGTTGATGTGGATGGACAAGCGATCCATCACCTCTCACGATCAGCGCTCTATCAAGCGCGACGAAAAATGGGTATGCTGTTTCAAAGTGGCGCTTTATTCACAAACCTATCCGTATTCGATAATGTTGCTTTTCCTATTCGTGAACATTATCGTTTACCAGAAAGCATGATTTACACACTCGTCTTATTAAAACTCGAAGCAGTCGGCCTGAGAGGCGCACGCCATTTAATGCCCAGTGAATTATCGGGCGGCATGGCTCGACGCGTTGCCCTCGCTCGCGCGCTCGCGCTCGACCCCCAGTTGATTATGTATGATGAACCTTTCACCGGCCAAGACCCCATTACGATGGGTGTATTGGTTAAGCTAATTAAAACCATCAATAACACATTAGGCACAACCAGCATCATCGTTTCACATGATGTCCCCGAAACAGCCAGCATTGCAGACTACATTTATTTACTAGCGGACGGGAAAGTGATTGGGCACGGTTCTCCGGAAACGTTGCAGCAGTCATCGGCTGAAAATGTGAATCAATTTTTAAAAGGATTGCCCGATGGCCCTGTGCCTTTTAATTATCCGTGCAATACGTTGACAGATGATTTATTTGAGGAAGACCGACCATGATAGGGTTTATCGCGCGCTTAGGAACAGCAGGCATTCATGTGTGCGAAGCGATTGGTCGATCGGGCTGGCTACTCGTTCGCTCGATTATACGCAAGCCCAATTTTAGACACGGATTTCCAGCACTCATCGAACAAATTTATAGCGAGGGGGTTTTATCACTCGTCATTATTTTAGTCTCTGGCTTATTTATCGGAATGGTCGTTAGCCTCCAAGGATATAATGTCCTCGAAAAATTTGGGACAACCCCCGCACTCGGACAATTGTTGGCACTCAGTATCACCCGTGAATTAGGTCCCGTCGTATCCGCTATTCTATTTGCCGGTCGAGCAGGTTCTGCTCTCACCGCCGAAATTGGTTTAATGAAAGCCACTGATCAACTCTCGAGTATGGAAATGATGGCCGTCGATCCTTTGCACCGCGTAATCGCCCCTCGTTTTTGGGGCGGCTTTTTTTCCGTGCCGATTTTAGCGACGATTTTTACCACCATCGCCATTTATGGCGGTTATTTGGTTGGGGTTCATTGGCTAGGTGTTGATAACGGCGCTTTTTGGTCAGGCATGCAATCGAATGTTGATTTCCGCATTGATATTGTCAACGGGATCATTAAAAGTATCGTGTTCGGTTTTGCAATTACCTGGATTGCCATTTTTCAAGGCTATGATTGTGTACCAACTGCCGAAGGAATCAGCCGCGCAACGACGCGCACGGTTGTTTATTCTTCATTAGTAATTTTAGGTTTAGATTTTGTATTAACTGCGATGATGATGGGGGGATGGTAAATGGGAAAACAGCGCTACACGGATTTCATTGTCGGCCTATTCATGATGGCCGGCATAGCGGCATTCGTCTTTTTAGCGATTAAAGTCAGCGGACTCACCACGTTCTCTGAAAGCGGTACCTATCGAGTGAAAGCTGCTTTCACAAATATCGGTGATTTGAAAGTACGTGCGCCTGTAACAATTGCCGGCGTAAAAATTGGACGCGTCACAGCCATCGATCTGAATCCACAAGATTTTAAAGCGGTCATCACCATGGAAATTGACAACGCCTCTGATCACATTCCGACTGATTCAACGGCCAACATTTTTACCGCCGGATTATTGGGCGCTAATTACATTAGCATCGCCCCTGGTTTTGATGAAACTTTCTTGAAAAATGGCGGTGAAATTGAAAACACGAATCAAGCGCTTATTTTGCAAAATTTAATTGGTCAGTTATTATTTAGCCTTAAAAACCCCGATAAAAACACGAAGGAATCCTCATGAAACGTTTCATTGCTATTTTGCTAATCGGCTTATATTGCAGCTTTGCCATCGCCGCTAACACACAAGATCCCATGGCTATGCTCCAGTCTGTTTCAGATCGGATGATTGCCGCCTTAAAAAAAGAGCGGCCCAATCTGAAAAAAAACCCAAACTTAGTTTATCAATTAACCAATAAAATTCTCGTGCCGCATGCCGATGTTGCGGGCATGTCTCGCAGCGTACTCGGTAGAGAAGCCTGGCAAAGTGCAACACCCGCCGAACAAAAAGCTTTTACGCAAGCTTTTAAAGATGTCGTAATTCGAACCTATTCCGGCGCTTTAAGCGCTTATACGGACCAAACCATTAAATTCTATCCACTACGTGGAGGCTATGCGGGCAAACGCACGATAGAAATCAATAGTCAAATCATACGCCAAGACGGCCCCCCCGTTCCGGTCAATTATCGATTGGCTTTTTTGAATGGAGAATGGAAAGTCTATGATTTAAATGTCGAAGGCGTAAGTTTACTGCAAAGTTTTCGATCTCAACTTTCCTCGGAACTATCGCAAGGAAAAAGTGTGGCTCAAATCACGGAAGACTTACAACAACGTCATCAACAAAAAAAATCCACCTAATCATGAATATGCAAGACATTCACTTTTTAATTGATAATGACCGACTCATCATTCAAGGAGAGCTAACCTTTACGACAACGCCTCTCTTATTCAAAGAAGGGCAAATCTGGATGCGGCAATCAATCGCCGATGTTTTAACCGTTGATTTTCAAGCAGTCACACAAGTCGATAGCGCCGCACTCGCCTTATTGCTCGAATGGCAACGCACGGCGAGACAATCGAACAAACAAATTATTTTTTTAAATATCCCTATGCCATTGAAAAAGCTCGCTGAAACTTCTCATACAGAAGATTTACTCACAGGAGACCTGCCATCATGAATCAACTCAAACGAAGTTTGATCTATGTTCTATTTACCGCCGCCATCTTGTTCGTCGGCTACGAAGTATTGCATCCTGCAGAACGCCCTCCCTTAAAAACAGATCTCGTGCTGTATTACAGCGCCAATTGCCCTCACTGCACTACGGTAAAAGAATTTATTCACTCACATAACATCGCTCAAAAAACCCCTTTAGCGATGAAAGAGATTACTCATTCTAAAGAGAATTTAACGGAATATTTAACCGTCGCAAAACGTTGCAACCTACCCTCTAACAATCTCGTCGTACCTTTACTCTGGGCACAACAAACTTGCCATATAGGCGTTCAACCTATCGTCGATTTTTTCAACAAAACCCCTAGCGAAAACTTATGAAAAAAAAATTGTTGTTACACGTCTCTGGGCAAGCAAAAGGCAACGCTCATAATAAAATAAAATCACTGAGAAGCGATTCATTCGCTCAATTCTCAATTCTTTCCCAAGCAACCATCCGTGGTGAATCTCCCCAGCCCGGCATCCCTGCCGGTCGTTCGGTGAGAAAATGCTTCGCATTTTTTATACCCACCTCACCCTCAATCCTAATCTTATTATTCTCGTTGCTATTGTCGCCAGTCAGTGCCTTCGCCATTTGCCCAATTTGCACCATCGCTGTCGGCGCGGGCATCGGTTTATCGCGGTGGCTCGGCATTGACGATGCAATCACAGGCTTATGGATCGGCGGTCTGATTGTTTCGTTGATTATATGGACCATCACCTGGTGTCAGAAAAAAAAGATTCATTTCACCGGCCTTAATTTGATTATCATCGTCGGCTACTACGCCTTAGTTTTATTGCCGCTGCGATATCATGGATTGATTGGCCATCCATTTAATGTGCTATGGGGCATCGATAAAATTTTGCTCGGCACTGCCCTCGGTAGCATCGTATTTTTAACCGGCAGCCTTTTCTATTTTTTCTGCAAGAAAAAAAATCGAGGCAAAGCGCATTTCCCTTTTGAAAAAGTCGTTATGCCGATTGCGCCCCTGATCCTCTTAAGTATCATTTTTTATTTCATCACCCGAGTCCATCATGTCTGAGTTGAAAGAACCCACTTTATCCGATTTGAATTTAACAGGACTCTACACATCGCTGATTCCGACTGAAGAAACGCATGAATTATCATTGGCTATTATGAATTTAATTGCGATCGAAGAACATCTCGTTTATAGCGGCGCAAAAACACATAAAACCAGTTATTACGATATCATTCAAACCATTCGACCGATCGCTGAATCATTACTTAATCAATTAGAAATCCCATCCGCTTTACAATCGCTCTCATTGAAGATTTTAGCCGCGAGCATGCGACTCATGGAAGTCGGCACAAAACAATGGAGTTTAAATCACCACAACACCGCGCAGGACTTATTTCAAAAAGCTTATGAATTATTGCAAGTATTTTTTTCGATGCAAAATCATTATGCTCATAAAACCCAGCCAACGGTTGATGCACAAGCACTGCAAACGTTGAATCAACAGCTCGATCAATGGGTCCATTTATCTTCAGCAACCACTCTATCAACCCATGCAGCCTCCGAGCCAGTTGCGCGAGAAATTCCTATTCCTGATGTACAAACACTCGTCGAACAATTCGATACAACACAAAAACAAAACAAGTTAGATTTATCCGCCGATCAAGATTTAACGATTGGTATCATGAATTTAATCGGACTCGAAGAAGAGTTTTTTATTTTAGGTGCGCGATCCAATAACCCCTCTTATTATGAATCGCTCTCTCGATTTCGAGAGATCCGAAAGAATTTTATGCAAAAACTCATTCGACGTTATGAAGGCGAAGTTTGGTGTATGTCAAAACATTTGATGGCGGCTTCCATGCACTTAATGCAGGCGGGCTTTCATCGAACCCAGAAAAATGCCGAAACGGCTTATTCTCTTTTTCAAACAGCGTATGATCTTTATGCGCTCTTTTGGGGTTTAAATCTAGACTTTATTCAAGAACAAAACACACAACCGGCCGCGACATTACTCGGCAAACTCGGCGGACTTGTTAAAAAAATTATTGATTGTTGTATTGAGTAGAATGTTTATTTTTGCTCGCACAAAAACCGATTTTTCAATTCAACATACAGCGCCGCATTATATTTAATTTGCTCTATTTCAATCGGCTTCAATTCACGCACTTCTTTGAGAGGATTACCGAAATACAAAAATCCTTTTTTTAATGCTTTTTTGGGTGGCACTAAACTATTGGCGCCCACAATGACCTCATCCTCGATCACCGCACCATCTAACACCGTCGAATTCATACCAATTAAACACCGATCACCCACAGTACAACCATGCAAAATCACGCCATGGCCGATCGTGACATCGTCACCAAGGACGACTTTTAATCCACCGTGGCAATATTCATAATCTGGCACAACATGTAACACAGACCCATCTTGGAGATTACTTCTCGCCCCAATTTTGATTGTGTTTAAATCACCACGCAACACAGCCATCGGCCACACAGAACTATCTGCGGCTAAGATCACCTGTCCGATAATGGATGCCATCGGATCCACATAGACGCGTTCTGCCAATTTCGGCTGATAATTTTCAAATGAACGAATGTGCATAGATCGTCTCCTCAGTTCTTTAATAAAATTCGTCGCAAAGCGACACCGCCCCTCAATCCCGCTCAATCTTTCCTGCACTGTCATCCTGATGCATCTCCCCAGCCTGGCATCCATGCCAATCGCTCGGCGGGAAAATGTTTCGCATTTTTTATAGCCGCCTCGCCCTCAATCTTCAGACATACACCATCTCGACCACGCTAGCCGGAAAAAATTCTCGTAATCGTTCGAGCAACTCATCCGAAGGCGTCACACGCCATTCCTGCCCAAGCGGCAATAATGCGCGCGCTTGTTTCTGTTGATACGCTAAACAAATCGGACAATCACCGTCGACAAAAGGCTTAATCACTTGTGTTAATTTTTCAGCGAATCCTTTTTCGACCGTATTGCTATCGATAGTAATCAATAAGTACTTCGCATAAATTTCACGCATTTTTTCAATCGAAAATAATTTTCTCGCGCTAATGCGATAGCCTCCCGAAAAATCATCTACACTGACTTCACCCTCAACAATCAATACTTGATCAGACATCAATAATTTTCGCGCACTTTCAAATACATCGGAAAAAACAACCACTTCAATTCTTCCCGTCCGATCATATAGTGTCACAATCGCCATACGATCTCCACGCTTCGTATTCACGATGCGAATATCCGCAATCAATCCGCCGAGCGTCACGACACTAGTCGATGATAAATGCAATTGACCGATTGGCGCGGTAACCATATAGGGTAGTTCTTTTTCATACATTTCAATCGGGTGGCCACTTAAATACCATCCCAACGTTTCTTTTTCTGACGTTAAAATCAATTTGCGCGACCATTCAGCACAATCAATATAGGTCGGCGTATAATGCTCACTGGATTCGATGACACCGCCGAACAAATCTTGCTGCCCCTGCGAGTGATTTTGTAAATGTTGTTCGGCTGCTTTTGTGGCTTCTTCCGTCGTTGCACATAATGCTGCGCGATGCACACCCCATTCATCAAAACTCCCCGATTTAATCAGCGCTTCCATCACGCGTTTATTGACTTTACGTAAATCCACTCGTTGACAAAAATCAAATAAATTTTGAAAAGGGCCTCCCGCTTCACGAAGGCCTAAAATACTTTCAATCGCTGATTCGCCAACGCCTTTGATGGCACCCAATCCATAGATAATATTTCCATCTTGGACAAAAAATTGATAGCGACTGTGATTGATGCAGGGCGGTAAAACGGTCAATCCCATCGCGAGACATTCTTCAATAAAATTAACAACCTTATCCGTATTATTCATGTCAGCGGATAACACAGCCGCCATAAATTCCGCGGGATAATGTGTCTTCAACCAGGCGGTTTGATAAGCAATTAACGCATAGGCGGCTGAATGCGATTTATTAAATCCATATCCGGCAAACTTTTCCATTAAATTAAAAATATTCGTCGCAATATCTTCCCGAATGTTGTTTTTTGCAGCGCCTTCGACAAACGTCGCGCGCTGTTCAGCCATCACTTCCGCTTTCTTTTTACCCATCGCTTTACGTAACAAATCCGCTTGACCGAGCGTATAACCAGCAAGTACGCGTGCAATTTGCATCACTTGTTCTTGATATAAAATAACACCGTACGTTGTTTTTAAAATCGGTTTTAATGCGTCATGCAAATACTCGACCCGCGCACGGCCGTGTTTTCGACTGATGAAATCCTCGACCATCCCCGATTGCAGCGGCCCTGGACGAAATAAGGCAACCAGCGCAATGATTTCCTCAAAATGATCTGGTCTTAATCGTTTCACTAAATCTTTCATCCCGCGTGACTCCAGCTGAAACACGGCTGTCGTTCGACAGGCTTTTAACAATTGAAAAGTTTTCGCATCATCGAGTGGAATCAGTGAAATATCGATAGGGGACAATTGCGTCTTGATCCGTTTTTGATTGATCGCTTGCACTGCCCAATTGATAATCGTCAGCGTACGTAACCCTAAAAAGTCAAATTTAACCAACCCAATCGCTTCAACGTCATCTTTGTCAAATTGCGTCATTAGGCTCGCACCGTCCGCTTCACAATACAGCGGCGTAAAATCGGTGAGCAGCGTCGGTGCAATCACAACACCACCTGCATGCTTGCCTGCATTACGCGTCACGCCCTCCAATTTTTTCGCGAGATCAATCAGCAGATGAACTTCTTCTTCCTCTTCATACCGTTGACGCAATAAAGGTTCAGATTCTAAGGCATGATCTAGCGTCATGCCTAATTCAAATGGAATGAGTTTGGCAATTTTATCGACGAAACCGTAATTATGCCCTAGTACACGCCCTACATCGCGTACGACTGCTTTCGCCGCCATCGTGCCATAGGTAATAATTTGTGAAACGCTCTGTCGGCCATATTTATGCGCCACGTAATCAATCACTCGATCGCGCCCTTCCATACAAAAATCAATATCGAAATCGGGCATGGAAATACGCTCAGGATTTAAAAAACGCTCAAACAGCAAATCAAATTGCAAAGGATCTAAGTCGGTAATATTTAGCGCATAAGCAACTAAAGAGCCTGCCCCAGATCCCCGACCTGGGCCTACCGGTACGCCATTATTTTTCGACCATTGAATAAAATCAGCCACAATCAAAAAATAACCCGTAAACCCCATCTGTTGTATCACTTGAAGTTCATACGCTAACCGCTCGTCATAAGGACGTCTTTTTGACTCAAATTGATCTGAGGTGGGATCTAAAATGACGCGCAAACGTGCTTCCAAACCAATGCGTGAAACTTTTTGAAAATACTCGTCTAACGAAAGCCCCTGCTCGGGCACTGGAAAATTCGGTAGAAATACCTTTCCTAAAATCAGTTGAAAATTACATCGCTTGGCAATCTCGACTGTATTTTGAATAGCCGCGGGTATATCCGAAAACAATTCGACCATTTCATCAGCCGTACGTAAATATTGTTGTTCCGTATAATCTCGAGGACGATGCGTATCATTCAGCTGCCACCCCCCATGAATGCAAACACGTGCTTCGTGCGCCTCGAAATCGTCTCGATTCAAAAATCGCACATTATTCGTCGCGACAACTGGGACTTGATAGCGCTTGCTTAAGTCTAATGCGTCTCGAATATACGTTTCTTCTTGGGGCAAACCGATGCGCTGTAACTCCAAATAAAAACGGTCGGGATAAATTTGCTGATAGCTTTTTAATAACGCTTGAACAACATCTTTTTTATCCGCCAAAATGGCTTGCCCAATATCACCCGTTAATCCACCCGATAAAATCAATAATCCATCAGCATAAAGCGGCAACCAATCTCGTTTAACGATCGCTTTACCACGCTGCTGATTTTCAATATACGCGCGAGAAATTAATTGAATGAGATTTTTATAGCCCTTTTGATTCTGACATAACGCCACCAAATTAAAGGGTCGATCGGGATGCGCCTGGTTTTCAATCCACAACTCGGCGCCAATAATCGGCTTAATACCCGCCTCAACCGCATCACGATAAAATTTAACCGTACTGAATAAATTCATCTGTTCGGTAATAGCTATCGCTGGAAATTCACGCACAATCGCTGCATCTAATAATTGGGGTATGCGCACCATCCCATCAAGAATGGAATATTCGGTATGAAGGTGTAAGGGGATATATTTAACGGTCATAATATGCGGCATTTTAACATTTATCGCGCGCGATAAATATCTTTTCAATGTCCCCAAATCCCGATTTAGGAAATTCTGTCTCGAACTATACATCGATTGGCGCGTTCTCAGAGATAGTAATGTACCCAAACAAGGGCGCTTAGAATGTCCTCCAAAATATAAAGCGCTTTCCCTTTTTAATCGGGCAGATACCCCCCCATCGTGTAGATATTCTTTGGATCCCAAGACATCCAAGAACTCAACCCCGCATCATAAGTGGCTTGAATTTGCGCTCGAATCATCAGCGCATTATAAGTCGCTCCCAAATGGAAATCTTGAATCCATGGACGAATTTTGACTGGATTAAAACCGGCTTCAATCGTGCGCGATACCGCCATATCCATGTTATATTTAACAATTTTATACGGTACCGTCGCCGGTTGTTTGTGACCATTGTAGCCGGGTGGATAATGCGATGGATAAACCATCAGTGTGACGAAATCAAAATAAGGCAGTGCGTTTTCCAATATTTGACCGATCCCCAAATCATCATAATTGGTACTGGCCATCCCAAATAAATCAACGGAAATCGGAATACCCAAATCTCTCGTTCGCTCATGAAGTCCTTGAAAAAAATCTTTAACCGCATCGGCTTTGGTTTCTTTCGATGAGTCAAAATAGGTATACGCGATATCTCGCATATTACCGTCCGATGGAAAACGAACATAATCAAAATTGATTTCATCAAATCCGATTTTTTCTGCTTCTTGCGCTAATGCAGCGACATAATCCCAAACCGGCGTGGCTTTTACCTCCAGCCAGGTTATTCCTTTTCTATCCCGCCAGACTGCCCCATCAGAAGCTCGCTTGACCGCCCACTCTGGATGTTTTTTTACCAAATCGGGGTCTTGAAAAACCGCGATACGAGCGATCACGTAAATATCATTTTGATGCAAAAAAGCGATAAAATCTCTCATATCCGAAGCACGACAACGGGCGGTGGCATAAGCTTCCGCAAATAAAGGATTATCGGTTTTGATTGCAACTTTACCCGTTTCATCTTTAATGTTGATAACGATCGCGTTGATCTCTGTATCTTGAGCTAACTTAACCAATCTGGTACGTAGACGTTTATTGCCAGCAGTGCACTGCGTCATATAAATAGACTTGACCGCCTCGGGAGTTTTAACATGAACAATTGGCACAGTCATACTGCCATCTTCATTTTCATCAACTTGCAGACCGGCAAAAGCCGGCTGAATGGCAAAAACAAATGAGAAAAATAAAATAACGGCACCGACAAAAATAAAAACAGAAGCTTTTTGTAAATTTTTATTTATCATTTACTAGCGCTCCCCTAAACACCTTAGTTACATTTAGGCGTTATCCTAATGCACCCTCGAAAAAACTGGCTGGTGGCGCAAAAAGTTTTATTGTTGGCAAATTTTCTATCCTTGAAAAAATAGGGATCAGTTTCAGGTATTTTAGAGCTTGGCATTATTTCGCCTGATTTATCAGGTTCAGTATGAAAATATTCAATTTTAGTTTGGTTAATGATGGCGTCACGCTGCTCTTTTCTATAAACAAGATAATCATTTAATGTTTCAAATAAGAGCTTAATCTCTCGTTGATCTATCATAATAGTAGAAGTATCTTTTTTTAATGGCGATCCTTCTAATAAAGTGGCGTGAGAAAGCGAATAATAAAACGGTTGATTTGCGTGCAATAGATGTAATGGATAGGGCAACATTAGCGTTGGCATATACTCTTTAAGCCCATATACATCGATAAAAATTTTCTCTAGCTCTTTAGATGGAATTGCTTCTTGCGAATTATCAATGGGAATAAACGCAGGATAATCACCGCTAGCTATGGATAATATGTGTTTCAGTTGATCTAAAATGTATGGTTTTGGCTTTAACCTTCTCGAGATAATAGCTTCTGCATAATCTTCCCATTGTATTCCAAATTTCACTCTGATGATTGCAATATGCGCTTGCGCCCATATTTGGTTTCTCAAAAACTTTCTAAGCGCTTTCCAACCTTCAGAGTCATTGTTTTCATCAAGCCATTTTTTACCAAAACAAAGAATTGTGTTTTTCCACGGTTGTTTGAATTGATCGCTTTGAATAATGCTCTTAAACAAACCCCAGTGATCTGATAACTCATGCACTAACATGGTTCTGGGTATGTTAAACTCCGTACATACTCTTTTAATACCTGCCTTATCCGTTATTTTGGGAAGCATAAAAATAGAACGCGAGCCTGAGGCAAATGACCAATTATAATCCGAAGGGATGTTGGTCATATAATCCATAGCTTCATAAGTACAACACAGTGAACCCTTATCAAAAAAATTTGCGGGTATTATTCGATGACCCGTATCAATAAACACTTCCTGCCCTTTTGTCAGCATTAAAAACAATGGGCTATTTCTATAAAATATTTCTTGCTTTACTTTTTTATCTATTTCATCACTGGTAATAGGAAACAATTGGCCTGTGGATGATGGAATTTGAATAACGCCTCTTTTGACTGGAATATCGCCAAAAAGATAATCGATCTTAACGAACTTATAACTGCTGTCTGGATTTGCCGCGTCAATTTTTTCCGCCAGCTCTTTATTAACAGAATAAACGGCATCTCTCACTTCTGACCATGTCGTTAGACAAACATTTCTCTCGTTATGCGTTTTTTTCATACACTTAGCAATTCCATGTTATTGACTGGAAGCAAAATGCTACAATCCTGCCCTTAAATTGTCCAGTAAGACTTAAAAGATGGCAACAAACAAGCCCATGTGTACATCATGCGCTCATTATACGAATTTAGCTATAAACAGAGCAGCTCACACCCGAAATCGCGATGGCACAAGAACGTTCCTGCGACTATTCCGAATAGCATCCAATGGATTGGTTATAATTTCATTTGGCTCTATGTTGTTTTGAGTGGATAACAAAATAAATCATTCTGCACCCCTCATTGTGTTTTGGATTCCAGTAAAATCACGAACGTCATCCAGCTGGATGACGACCTTACCCACTCAAAACAACATAGAACCTTTCATTAATGACAAATTAAATGGCGACAAACACAACGACTTTCGTTTAGAATTTACTTGGAATTTATAAAATTAATTTTTACGAGCGCTAAAGAGAATATTAACCATGAACACAAAGGCTAACTGGCTCGGCATTACTTTGAAAAATCCTATCCTATTAGCCCCGCTCACTTTAATTTCTCATAAACGCATAGAAGAACACGTTAATTATTATGAAAGGGCTTCGAAATCCGGCGTCGGCGCGATAATAGTAGAATCTTTGGTCCCTATCGAATATGGAAAATCAGACATATCATTCACCCAAAACGATCTGCTTCCTATCGAAAGTGGATTAAGTAAAAACCAATTTATGAGTTTCGCTCTTTTAGGGGCTCCGTATCCGAATATACTTTCCATTAAATATGGAATATCTCTCATTAAAGAAATTTGCAAGCAAGTGACTGAAGTCCCCATAATCGGCAGTTTGATCGGAAATTTTGGAGAAGAACATGATGTAATAGCCGCAGCTGAAATGATGGCGAAAGCAGGCATTAAGGGATTAGAGCTTAATTTTTCTTGCCCGAACATAATGGCACTATGCGGTGAGGAAGAGAAAGATAAAATCAATTTAATTTATCGCCACACACCCTCATTAAGTCTGGTTAAATCAATCAAGAAACATACAGGCTTAGGAATAGCTTTAAAATTAATACCCGGCTGTATGCCATCCTCCTTGGACTCTAATATATTTAGATATATCGATGGCATCACCTACTCGAATGCCCATCTTGGCATAGTCCCACCATCCATAGAATCCCCCCCTTTTGGCAGCCCCTTCAAAAGAGGTTTCAATTGGTCATATTCTGGTATCTACGGGCCATTCGAGCGGTTATTGACCTATGAGGTTTTAGTTAAAATAAAAAAAGACCCTATTTATAAGGATACTAAATTATCTATCGTGGGTGGTTTAGTGGAAGAAAAACATATTGTCGAATCTTTATTGCTTGGCACCGATACGGTTCAAATAAGTTCTGCTATATTATGGAAAGGATTTAAATTCGTTAGCAGCGCTGTTGCTTTTTTAGAAGCGTTTATGCAAAAAAATGGTTTTGCTTCACTGGATGATTTTCGAGGTCAATCTTTAAATTATATTGATTCATGTGCCACCAATCTTAAAGAGTATGAATATTGCGGCGCTGAAAAACCACATAATCAATTACAAACAGTAACCATTACGTCTAAATGCATTAAGTGTTATAAATGCTTAGGCATGTGTTGTTTGGCTTTATATCAAGATGAGAATAATACTGTCAGAGTAAAAAAAGATTTATGCAGTGGTTGCGGTTGGTGTCAAATCATCTGCCCGGTAGAAGCAATCGTTCGTGAATCGTAATTATTCAGTACTTTTCAAGAAACACTTATTTGGCTCTATGTTGTTTTGAGTGGGTAACAAAATAAATCATTCTGCGTCCCTCATTGTGTTTTGGATTCCAGTAAAACCACGAACGTCATCCCGCGGCTTGACCGCGGGATCCAGCA
>Ga0154602_154_pt1 | contig 20866 bp, 22 predicted proteins | sample RifGroF2_FD_116031 | JGI IMG/M metagenome (GOLD analysis project Ga0154602, IMG submission 116031) | Gammaproteobacteria bacterium GWF2_41_13 | reverse complement strand
GATTGCGAGAAGCATTAACTAAATCGAGGAATTTAGTATCGATACGATTACTCGATTTAATTGGGATTCCGTACACGATTAATTACGTGGCGCAATTTGGTTTCACGCCGGATCAACTGCCGCAAACATTGTCGATGGCGTTGGGTTCTGGTACGGTGACGCCTTTACAGCTTGTTACGGGTTATGCCGTATTTGCGAATGGTGGGTATCGCGTTCACCCTTATTTTATTGATCATATCGTGGATCATCATGGAGAGACGATTTATCGATCGACGCCGATGGTTGTGAATGATGCTAAGCTTGCAGCCCCGCGTGTTATTACGCCAGAAAATGATTATCTAATTACGTCGACGTTAAAAGATGTTATTCGATTTGGGACAGGCATTAAAGCGCTTTCTTTGCATCGCAACGATATTGCAGGTAAAACCGGCACAACCAATAAGCAGACGGATGTTTGGTTCAGTGGATATAATCATAATTTAGTGGCCACTGTTTGGATAGGTTACGATCAACCCCGATCCTTGCATGAAGATGCTTATAATTCAGCAGTACCGATGTGGGCGGATTTTATGCAGCAAGCCTTGCAGGGACAGCCAGCAGCAGATATCCCGATGCCGGCAGGCATTGTGACGCTACGCATTGACAAAAAAACAGGGCTTTTAGCGTCGGCCAATAGCCAAAATGCAATATCCGAAATTTTTGATAAAAATGCAGTGCCGACTGAACTGACCCCGGTTTCATCTGCTGATTATGGTGGTCAGCCAGCGTCGACAGATGTTGCTGCGTCAACAACAAGTAATGCGGGCCAAAATACAGCGGATATTCAGCAGTTGTATTGATATTTATCGCAATGTGTCGATCGGCCAACGAGCGACCGTCTGGATCGCTAAGTCGGGATCGTGTTCGCCTTTCGATAAACGCAGGTAACCGGCATAAGCAATCATTGCGCCATTGTCGGTGCATAAATCCAATGGTGGGAAAAACAACTGGATATTTAATGGTTTTGTGATGCCATATAATTTTTCTCGCAATCGAATATTGGCGCTCACGCCGCCCGCAATGACCAATTGCTTTAGCCCCGTTTTTTTGAGTGCGCGTTCGCATTTAATGGCAAGTGTGTCGACAACAGCTTCCTGAAACGCATGTGCGATATCGGCTTTGATTTGTTCGTCCTGATGCGTTTTTTTGAAGACACCGAGCGTATGTGTTTTAAGTCCGCTAAAACTAAAATTCAATTCAGGTCGGTTGATCATCGGTCGCGGGAAGTGAAATCGATTGGGAACGCCTTGCGTGGCTAATTTCGCCAAAGCGGGCCCGCCGGGATAAGGAAGTCCTAATAATTTAGCGACTTTATCGAAGGCTTCGCCGGCCGCATCATCGAGCGTATCGCCTAAAATTTGATAATGCCCCAGTTCTTTGGCTTCGATCAACATCGTGTGACCGCCAGAAACGAGCAATGCAAGAAAGGGAAATTGCGGTTTATCCGCGGATAAAAACGGCGCTAATAAATGCGCCTCTAAATGATGCACGCCGAGCGTGGGAATATCGAGCGCAAACCCCAATGTCTTTGCCATCGTCGCGCCGACTAATAAGGCGCCCATCAACCCGGGGCCTTTCGTGTAGGCGATGCCGTCAATCGATGGGGGAGAAATCCCCGCTTTGTCGAGTGCTGCGCGAATAAGCGGAATGATTTTACGAATATGATCGCGAGAAGCAAGCTCAGGGACAACGCCGCCAAAAGGCGCGTGCAACTCAATTTGGCTAAATAAGGTTTGCACAACGGAATCGTTTTCTGAGTCGTAAATCGCAATACCCGTTTCGTCGCAGGATGTTTCGATGCCTAACACACGAAGGATTGAGGGGCGTGGTCGCTTCACGACAGTTGTCATATATTCTCTTTAAAAAAACTAATATTATTTTTTTAATTGTATTACCTTTTTTTACCCGGGTAAAAATATTTAAAAAATTGGATTTAGGTTCCAGAAAGTTTTTGCTTTTTAAAAAGGCTCACAGTAGAATGATGGGCTCGAATGACTTAATGATCAATAATTGAAGAGGTGATATCGTAATGCCAGTTGTACGCATCAAAGAAAATGAATCATTTGATACCGCCATGCGTCGCTTTAAACGCATTTGTGAAAAGGCCGGTATTATTTCGACTGTTCGCCAACATGAGTTTTATGAAAAACCAAAATGGCGTCGTAAACGACAAGAAGCGCAAGCTAAAAAAAGATTACAGAAAAGATTAGCGAAAGAAGTGATGGCGCCTGCGCGCGGTGTTGCTAAAAACCAGAAAGAAAGAGAAAGGGTCCGACGATAGTATGGTCGATATCTCCATCAAGCGGCGATTACAAGATGATATGAAAGAGGCGATGCGTGCTCGCGATCAAAAGCGATTGGACGTTATTCGTTTTGTATTGGCTGCGATTAAGCAAAAAGAAATCGATGAGCGCATCGTTTTAGATGATAATCAAACGACCGCGATTCTGGAAAAATTCGTCAAACAACGTAAGGATGCGCTGGAGCAATTTAAAGCAGCGGGCCGAGACGACTTAGTTGCAAAAGAAAATTTTGAATTAGAGCTTGTTAGGGCGTATTTACCCGAACCTTTATCGATGGAGCAGGTGAGTGTGTTAATAGAGCAGGCAATGAAAGAAGTGGGTGCTGTATCTGTGCGTGATATGGGTAAAGTGATGACGATATTGAAACCGAAGCTCCAAGGTCGTGCCGATATGGGTGTAGTGGGCGCGAAAATCAAAGAACGGTTGTCGGAATAGATATAACGCAATATTGTTCGATGGGTTTCGAAATAATTTTCAGAAATCTGAGTTTTGGATAGAAAATCGATAAAACAATGTGTTAACCCGGGATGACTGTTTTTTTAATTCCGATGTTTGTAGGGGTATTCCTTGTGGATGCCCGATCTCGAAGGTGCTCGCAATTTTTGGGCGACCGCAAGGATCGTTCCTACGAATTCATGACACGAAACAGCGATTGCGTTAATACAAAATTCCATTTTCTTGTCCAATACTCAGGTTAAATTAAAATGCTGAAACGAATTCCGCAATCATTCATTCAAGAGTTGTTGTCGCGAGCAGATATTGTTTCCGTCATTGAAAAATATGTCACGCTTAAAAAAACAGGCGCGAATTATCAAGCCGCCTGTCCTTTTCATCAAGAAAAAACGCCCTCATTTGTCGTCAGTCCTACCAAACAAATTTATCATTGTTTCGGCTGTGGCGTGAGTGGGAATGCCATTGGTTTTTTGATGGCTTATGAACATTTGGGCTTTGTCGATGCAATTGAAGTGCTGGCCAAACAGGTGGGTATGGAGCTTCCTGAACTCGAAACGTCGAGTGAACATAAAACCCACGATGAGTCAATTTATGCGTTGATGGAAAAAATCGCCAAATTTTATCAGCAACAGTTGATGAGTTCGAATGAGGCAAAACAGTACTTAAAAAACCGCGGTTTAACCCCTGACGTGGTGAAAAAATTCGGTATTGGCTATGTCAAAGATAGCTGGGATCAACTGATAAAAACATTTGGACTTTCTCAACAAATACAACAGCAATTATTCACGGCAGGCATGATTATTCAGGGCGAGCGAGGGTATTATGATCGTTTTCGCCATCGCATTATCTTTCCCATCCGAGATCGACGAGGGCGAGTCATTGGTTTTGGGGGACGAGTATTAGATCATAGTACGCCAAAATATTTAAATTCGCCGGAAACCCCCATTTTCCATAAAGGCACAGAGCTTTATGGGTTATATGAAGTATATCAATCGTGTCGACACATTGATCGGCTTTTGGTGGTTGAAGGATATATGGATGTGGTTGGCCTTTCGCAATTTGGGATTCACTATGCGGTTGCGACGTTGGGTACCGCGACGACGACCTATCATATTCAGCGACTCTTCAGAATCACGCGAGAAATTGTTTTTTGTTTTGATGGGGATTCGGCGGGGTTTGCTGCCGCTTGGAGAGCATTTGAAGTGCTTTTACCGCTTATGCGAGATGATTGGCAGCCTCGATTTATGTTTTTATCGGACGATGAAGATCCTGACAGCTTTGTACGTAAAGCCGGTATGCAATCTTTTGAAGCGCGTATTCGAGCTGCCAGCAGTTTTTCTGAATTTTTCTTTGCACATTTATGCAAAGACGTTGATTTGAATCGGGTGGAAGGGCGCGCGCAATTTACGGATCAAGCGATTAAATATCTTCGCCAAATGCCCAGCAATCTCACGCGAGAAATGTTGTTGGAATCCTTATCGCAGAAAGCGCGAATCAGCCTCGAGCAACTCAAATGGCATTTGCAATCCAATTCATCGAGAGAAGAGCCCTCTTTAATGGCATCCCCTATCGTGTTACCCAAAATATCGGCGATGCGTATTTTGATGGCGTTATTATTGCAATATCCTTATTTAGCTGAAGGGATCGATGAGGAAATTTTTGCTGAGGAATACGATGGCATACAAGGCATGTCACTCTTGAAAGAATTGATGACTTTTCTTAAAACGCAAGATTTATCCACTGTGACTACGGGGATGATTCTCGAATATTGGCGAGATCATCCAGCATCTAAGCATTTCAATAAACTAGTGCAAGATCAACCTAGCGAGTTATCTGAAGAGATCGCCAAAGATCATCTCATGGCAGCACAACGGAAATTAAAGCAGCAGGTGCTGCAAGTTCGCATTGAAGTATTGATGGATAGGATGACAAAAGGGGTTATTACGGAGACAGAAAAACAATATTTACAGGAATTGCTGAAAAAAAAGCGAAAACTATAAACTATGTTATACTTCTCGCCAATGGGTGTGTTTTAACGTAAAACACCATGTGCGAGTCTCGTAAAGACTGGGTTTTTTAAGCCAGTTGATAGGATGATCCGTTTCATTTTTAGGTATTTTCACAAGTTTCGCAAAATGCGAAACTTGCTCTTTTGAATGGCATCGTTTGTGCGAAATTAATTTGCTCAAACGGCGATTTGAAGGGGGAATCGGAGGATGAGAGAGTTTTGCGCAAAGTCGTGGAACTTGTAATTTTATTAAATAGAGAGACAGAGCTATGTCAGCAAAAAAGCGCGATATAAAAGTGGTTAAGGGAAAGAAACCGACTCAGGCTAAAAAACAAAATCAGCCCAAAGTACAACCGCAGCCTAATAAAAATAAAACGCTTTCGGAATTGGCTCAGGCGCAAGGTTATCTGACTATTATTCAAATTCGGGAGAGCCTAAGTCAAAACCGCGGAGGGCAATTAGTCGATGAAGAAGAGTTCGAAAAAATTATTAAAGTCATTAACGATATGGGGATTTCGGTTTATGAGCATACTCCGAATAATGATTTACTTCAAATCGCTAAAACAGAGATTACGGTTGTTGAAGAAATAACAGAAGCTGGTGGTGTACCTAGTCCACTGATCGATACGGAATTAGGGCGTACCACTGATCCTGTGCGTATGTATATGCGGGAAATGGGAACAGTGGAATTGTTGACGCGACAAGGTGAAATTGCTATTGCACGACGTATTGAAGAGGGTATTCGATTGGTGTTAGAGGCTTTGTCTCATCATGTGGAATCGGTTGAAGATGTGATTGATCAATATTATCACCTGACTGAAGAAGATATTAAAATGGGCAAGCTGAGCGATGTGATAACAGGATTTATTGATCCGGATGCGGATGAAGCTTCTTTAGAAACCGTTGCGGAACCAGACATTGATCTTGATGTTGTCGATGATGAAGATCTCAGTGTTCCTGTTAAAGCGGTTGGTGATGAAGAGGACGAAGAAGAACAAGAAAAAACAGGTGAGGCTGGCGACAAAGAAGGCGTTGCAACTGAAAAAGAAGTAGAAGTTGAAGGAAGCGTTGAGACAGAGTTATTTGCGGGTGAATCGGGACCTGATCCGAAAGAAGCGGCAGAAAAATTTGCGCAGTTAAAAAAACAAATTGATGCATTAAAGCGTGCTCGAAAAAAAGAAGGCGCCAATAAGAAGGCCGTGCACCAAAAGCAGGAAGAATTATCAAAATTTTTCATGAATTTTAAATTGACTACCCGACAATTAGATCGGTTATGTCGCCGTATTCGGGAAGCAGTCGATCAGATTCGTCGACATGAGCGGGCGGTGATGCGATGGAGTGTGCATAAAGCGAAAATGCCAAGGCACGTTTTTCATCAATCATTTGCCGGTAAAGAAACTAATTTGAACTGGGTTAAATCGCAAACGAAATCAAAAACGGCTTATACTGAGGCGTTAAAACATTATGAATCGGATATCATGCGAGAACAACGCAAAATTATTGATATTCAAAATCACATCAATTTATCATTGGACGAATTAAAGCATTTAAATAAACGCATGGTGATTGGCGAAGCACGTGCAAGGCGCGCGAAAAAAGAAATGATCGAAGCGAATTTGCGTTTGGTGATTTCGATCGCGAAGAAATATACGAATCGTGGGCTGCAATTTTTAGATTTAATCCAAGAAGGGAATATTGGATTGATGAAGGCGGTTGATAAATTTGAATATCGACGTGGGTATAAGTTTTCGACTTATGCGACGTGGTGGATTCGTCAGGCTATTACGCGATCGATTGCTGATCAGGCTCGCACTATTCGTATTCCGGTTCATATGATTGAAACGATTAATAAAATGAATCGAATTTCTCGGCAGATTTTACAAGAAACGGGGGAAGAGCCAGCCCCAGAAGAATTGGCGAAATTGATGGATATGCCTGAAGATAAAATTAGAAAAGTGTTAAAAATTGCAAAAGAGCCCATTTCAATGGAAACGCCCATTGGCGATGATGAAGATTCTCATTTAGGTGATTTCATTGAGGATACCGCGATAGAATCGCCATTAGATGCTGCTACAGCGGGAGGATTGCGAGAATCGATGCGTCGTATTTTGGATACCTTGACGCCGCGCGAAGCGAAAGTATTACGTATGCGTTTTGGGATTGATATGAACACCGACCATACGTTAGAAGAAGTGGGTAAGCAATTTGATGTAACCCGAGAGCGTATTCGACAAATCGAAGCGAAGGCGTTGCGTAAATTACGACATCCGAGCCGCTCTGAGCAAGTGCAAAGCTTTTTGGAAGAGCTTGAGATTGAACAGTAACGCTTGACTCAATCAGAAAAACTGAATAACTTACGCATTGTTGTCGGGCCTATAGCTCAGTTGGTTAGAGCAGCGGACTCATAATCCGTTGGTCCTAGGTTCAAGTCCTAGTGGGCCCACCAGATTCTTTCTTTGTCGGATAATCTTTCCCAAGCTAGTCGTCCATAACGCATCTCTCCAGCTCGACATCCTGTCTCGCGTTCATCGCTGCCTATTCGTCGCGATGAACCCTAGTGGGCACACCAATTAAATAAAGTTTTTTAATGATTTAAAATGCTTTTATGGCTGGATTTTCGGGTGGATTTGACTTTTGTGTCTCATATAATTCTAGCGGTAAATTGTCTGGATCTGAAAAAAATGTAAAGCGACAACCGGTGATTTCATCGACTCGAATAGCTTCTACAACAATACCATTTTCGCGCAAATAAGAGATGCAATCATCTAAATTGTCTACAGAGAAAGCGAGATGTCTTAACCCTCGCGCTTCTGGATGTGAAAGTCTTTTAGGGGGGTTGGGAAAAGAGAACAGTTCAATCTGATATTCATGGTTGACTGCCAAATCCAGTTTGTATGAGTTTTTATCACGCCGAAAAGTTTCTTTGATCGGTTTAAATTTTAACAGGTCGCAATAAAATTTTTTGCTTACAGCATAATCACTCACAATAATGGCAACGTGATTTATTTTTTTTATTGAAAACATGTTAACCTCTGTAATTATGACGTTTATTGTAAAATCTAACGATGATTCGGTAAATTGTTTATACTTAATTCAATTATGATTAACCTGAATTTTGGATAAGAAAAAACAGGCCGCATATAAAATTGAGCGAATTGATTATACTGATTTTTTCTTTTGTGAGGTAATGCGTTAGTATACATTTAATTGCTAAAATCAGGGGGGAGAGAATGGCGCTACATCCACAAACACAAAAATTAGTTGACCAATTTTATGCAAGCCGTCCAAAGCCGATTTGGGAGATGGATATTCATGAGTATCGAAGAATAAGGGAACAAAATGCAAAATTACTGGCAGGGAATCCTGTTCCTGTTTGGCATGTTGAAGATAAAAACATACCTGTTCTCAGCGGAAATATCGATATCCGAATTTACACCCCTCACAATTTAAAAAGTGATGGGGTCATCCTCTATTTCCCTGGAAGTGGATTCGTTGATGGTAATTTGGCGTCACAAGATAATACCTGTCGTCAAATCGCAAACTGTTCAGAATGTAAAGTAGTACAGGTTTCTTATCGGGCCGCTCCAGAGTTTATTTATCCAATAGGGCTAAACGATGCGTTTGCTGCGATAGAATGGATTCATGACCACGCATTAGCCTTAGGCATCAATAGAAATAAAGTGGCTATCATGGGATATAGTTCAGGGGCAAATTTTGCAGCCCTATGCGCCATTCGAGCAAGAAATGAACATAGGCCAATACGATGCGTTGTTTTAAATGCGCCTGTAACTGATTTAGCTTGTGATTTTGCATCGTATGAGGAATTTTCATCAGGATATATTTTAGAAAGCAAAGCGCTGGATTATTTTTTACAGGTATATTTGCCAAAAAATACTGATCGAAAAGATGCTCATGTTTCACCATTTTATGAAAAAAATCTTTTCGACTTGCCGCCAACATTGATTCAAACTTCGGAATTTGATCCACTAGCCGACGATGGAAAAAAATATGCTGAGAAATTAAAAGCGGCCGGTAATGATGTAAAATATACCTGTTATAAAGGGCAAATTCATGCATTACTCGCTTGGAGCGGCGGCGTATTAAATGAGGGTGAGAATCCATGTGAGGAAGTTGGGAGATATATCAAGCAATATTTTTAATTAATCGGCTGCGTGTTTCGAATTCATCGTTATGTAAACTTTGCGATGAACTCTAGTCAGACAGCCAGCAATTCACGCGCATCTAGTGCGGGAATTACTGTGAGACAACCAGCTTTCTTTGCAGCTTATCGCGATGTAAGTATGTTGGCTACGGTGGATTAATCGTTTTAATTTTTATGAGATTAGCGTCTTGAGCGGCAAACCAGATAGTTCCATCAGCTATCATGCCGCCTTGTGAATTACAAAAAATATCTGTTGGATCTACCTGTAAAATCTTTTTTTCGATGGGTGTTGTGATAATAGTGCTGTATTCTTGTAAAAATTGTTTCTGGTCTTTGATGAAGTATATTTTTTTTGGAGAATCGTTAATTCTTAACGGATAAATCGCTAAATTGGCAATCGTATTTTTATCCTGATTGCGCATAGCGGTTTGTAATTGTTTTACCCAGGCGACAGCATCCGTATAATTAATATCATTAAGTTCACACATTTTTTGGGGATTTTGTAGATCCTCTAGCGTTAAAAGTGTTTCGGCTGTTTGAATATTGGCTAGAGGCGCTGTTGTCGCAGCAAAAGCTCGCCCATACAGAAATAGACAGAAAGAAATGACGAAAAAGAGAGTTTTTTTCATTGAAGAAGTGCCCTTGAGATTCTCGATTATTTTGATAAAAACTGTACTTTCTAAAGTTCTATATAGCCTATTTTAAAATAAAATGATAGCGGATTTTGACGATCAACGTCGTGGCGCTAATCGAGTGCTCGACGATGCATTTTTGTCCGCTTAATACGGCGGTGGCGAAACTCGTGCATCTTTGAGAGGACAAAAAACAATCTATTTAATAAGATTTTTATTCGGTGCTTTACTTTTTGCGTGCTCCGAAGCTATTAGCGTGAGAGAATAACCAATTGATTCGATCAGGGATGTATAGGATGGTTGAAGTGCAAGGTGGTGTTGAAGTTATAAAGAATGATGAAAAAGTTATTTTTTCATTTCACGGTGCGTTGCGCATTGAGTTCATCGGCCCATTATGGGAAAAGTGTATTACTTTACAAAATCGTTATCAGCCCGAATCACTTATTTTGGATATGCAGCAAATTACCTCCTGTGATACGGCGGGTCTTTCTTTGTTGATGGCTTTACTTCAACGACAACAGCAGATCCATCGGCAATGTGCTATCGAGCATCTTCCCATGGTTTATCAACCGCTGTTCGATAAAATGCTTCAGCCCAAAAAGTTACCCGATGAAGAGGGGGTCACGAAACATTCTCTGTTTTCTGTGACGATATTGGGTTATTGGATGGTTTTGTTTGCGCGCGATTTAAAAGCAAACCTTATTTTTATTGGACAAGTCATTTATCAATTGGGCATTGTTTTCCATTCTCCGCGGCGTTTGCGTTGGAAAGATTTATGGTCAGCGATGGAACAAGTGGGGCCTTATGCGCTCGTTATTATTGCTTTAATTGGATTTTTAATTGGATTGATCAGTGCTTTTCAAGCAGCGATTCCGATGCGGCAATTTGGTGTCGATTTGTATATTGCGAATTTAGTCGGGATTTCATTATTAAGAGAGATGGGCCCGCTGATGACGGCCGTTTTATTGGCAGGGCGAACCGCTTCTTCTTTCGCGGCAGAAATTGGGACGATGAAAGTGAATCAAGAAATCGATGCATTGCAAACGATGGGGCTCGATGTCGTGCGTTTTTTAGTTTTACCTCGCATTATTGCCACAACACTGATGACTCCCATGCTTAATATTTTTTTGATTTTTTTTGGATTATTAGGGTGCGCCCTTGTGATGCACACGCTTGGATTTACGATGGATGTGTATATACGCCAATTAAGTCAAGTGATGAAATGGAATGATTTTATGGGCGGCATGATTAAAGCAATCGCATTTGGTATTGTGATCGCTTCGGTGGGTTGTTTACATGGATTAAAGACACGATTTGGTGCGAAGGCAGTGGGCTATTCAACGACGCAAGCCGTTGTGAATAGTATTATTATGCTGATTATCGTGGATGGCATTTTTGCATGTGTTTATTACGCGTTGGGGGTGTAGTCATGAAGGCGCCAGCGCCAATTATCGTGCGAGTAGAATCACTGACGGCTCAATATGGGGAGCATATTATTTTGGAAGATATCCATTTTGATGTGCATCGAGGAGAAGTCTTTGCTATTTTAGGCGGATCTGGTGAAGGTAAGACGACATTGTTGCGTTGTATGATTGGATTGATGGAACCTTTAAAAGGCGCTATTTTTATCGATGGAAAAAATCTCGTGCAAACGCAGGGGGAAGATCGACTAGCAGTTTTGAGCCATATGGGCGTAATGTTTCAAAGTGGTGCTTTATTAGGGTCGATGACCTTGTTGGAAAATGTTCGATTGCCCTTGGAGGAGCTAACTCATTTACCCAAAGAAGTTATCGATGCGATTGCGCGAAACAAATTAGCGCTCGTGAGTTTAAGTGATTATGCGGATTATTATCCCGCTGAAATTAGTGGCGGGATGGTTAAACGCGCCGCAATCGCCAGGGCCATGGCGCTCGAGCCCAGTATTTTATTTTTAGATGAACCGTCTGCGGGGTTAGATCCCATTACTTCGGCTCAATTGGATCAACTGATTGTAGAATTGTCGAAAACGGTCGGGATGACGATTATTGTGGTGACCCATGAATTGCCGAGTGTTTTTGCCATTGCGGAGCGGTGTATTTTGTTGCATGATAAAAAAATTGTGGCAATAGGGAATCCTATGGCTTTGAAGCAACAATCTGAAAATGCTTGGGTCAATCAATTTTTTAATCGTAAGCCAGAACCTTAATCATAGGATGGAATGTGTATGGTAGAAAGAGAGGGGCCGAATTATTTTAGAATTGGCAGTTTTGTTATTGTGGCGATTATCCTGGTGATCATGGGTTTGATCTTATTTGGTTCAGGAAAAGTATTTCAAAAAACCATCTATGTGGAGACGTATTTTAATGAATCCGTTCAGGGGTTATCCGAAGGTTCGCCGGTTAAATATCGAGGTGTTCAAATTGGATATGTTAAACGGATTGGGTTGATTAGCGAGATTTATTCGGTTCACAATGGAGAAGCGGGTGATTTATACGGTCGATATGTTTATGTGCTGATTGCGATCAACAAGCCTGTTCTCACGCAAACGCCGCAAAGTACGTTGGGATCTGCTATTGAGCAAGATGTTCAAAAAGGATTGCGTGTGCAATTAGCGCCACAAGGATTAACAGGGACGGCGTATCTAGAATTGAACTTTATCAATCCTCAGGAAAGCAAAGCGGTTCAAATTAATTGGCAACCCAATCATTATTATATTCCGGCGACAACGAGTACTCTGGGGCGATTCGCTGACAATGCGCAGTATATTTTAGACGAATTAAAACAAGTGGATGTTAAAAAGTTATTTGCTACATTGCAAAATGTGTTGGAATCTACAAACCATTTTGTGCGGCAGACCGATGATTTATTTAATCGTTCTGGCCAGCCTATTCAAACAACGTTGGACAACCTAAGAGAAATTTCTGAAAATTTAAAAGCCATTTCTGATCAGGCAAAAATTTATCCGCCTAGTGTTTTATTTGGGCGTCCGCCAGCGGCTTTAAATCCGAGGAATTTATGAGTAAATTCAAACACAATTTGAACGTTCTTGTATCGTCACGGTTTCAAGGTGGGGGATGCAAATGATCAAAAAAATCATGATTGTTTTAATGGGAATCTGTTGCACCGCTTGCCTTAATGTGAAATTCCAAGCCAAAGAGCAATATTTATTGAATCCGATTATTGCCGAAAAAACTTATCCGACACTTTATCCCGCTACTTTACTAGTTGAGAAAACAAAAAGTGTTTCGCCGTATAATAATCTGACGTTAAACTATCGGATTTCTCAGGATCGATATTTAACGGATTATTATCATGTATGGATGGTCTCGCCTAGCGATCAAATTCATCAATTAACGGCGCAGTATTTTATTTCAACCCATTTATTTAAGCAGGTCGTTACCGACGAGAGTTTGTTGACCGCTAAATATGCCTTGACGACCCAATTATTAACTTTGCATGCCGATTATCGTCAATCCAGTAAACCGATGGCTGTCATAGCGATGAATGTTCAATTTTATGGACGAGATAGCCAAAATCATTGGCGTTTATTGCTCAATCAAAATCTTGAAGAATCTGTTCCGCTTGCTCAAAAAAGTTCCATGGCGTTGATAGTTGGTTGGCAAAAGGGATTGGCTTTTTTATTAGAGAGGACGGCTAATCAGTTGCAAAAAATGCATTTTAAATAATGGTTGACAAGTTGGGCGCATTTTTGCATCATCATGTTACGATGGTCAAAAATTTTACAATTTTTGTTTTATGGTTTTTATTTGAATAAGAAAAAATAAGAAGGAGATTTAACGTGAATAATGGACAAATGTTACAAGATACTTTTTTAAATACTTTAAGAAAAGAAAAAACGCCCGTATCGATTTACTTGATGAATGGGATTAAATTGCAGGGGCTTGTCGATTCATTTGATCAATACGTCATTATGTTACGTAGTAATGTCGTTCAAATGATTTACAAGCATGCTATTTCGACAATTGTGCCAACGCGTCATGTTGCTTATTCTGCCTATGTTCAGGAAGACGAAATGATAGAAGGTCTGGAATAAAACAATATCGAATGATAGTTACTCAACACGCTCGCAGGAACGTTCATCTTTTGGTGCTTTTTGACGAAAAATCTGTGCTATCGTGTGCACCCCGTTTTTTCATCCAAGATCTGAGCGTTCTTGTATCATCACAATCTCAGGTGGGGAGTTACATCGAATGTCTATTTGCGTGAAAGCGTTGCTTGTCCATAATATTTTTTCTGCCGGCGACGTTTTATTTGTTCAAGAAGAAATTGATGAATTCAAAGAATTGGCCTGTTCGGCGAATTTTGAGCCGGCGAACGTCATCACCTGTCGCCGACAAAAGCCAGATGCAAAATATTTTCTAGGGGAAGGGAAGGTTGAAGAAATTCGACAAGTCGTTCAGCAGCAATCTATTGATGTCGTGCTTATCAATCATACATTAACGCCTTCTCAAGAACGTAATTTACAGAAAGTGTTGCAGTGCCGCATCTTGGATCGAACCGAGTTAATTCTCGAGATTTTTGCGCACCGCGCCAAAACATTTGAAGGAAAATTGCAAGTCGAGTTAGCACAATTAAAGCATGCGGCGACGCGATTAGTGCGCGGGTGGACTCACTTAGAGCGTCAGAAAGGTGGCATTGGATTGCGCGGTGGTCCTGGTGAAACACAGCTCGAGGTTGATCGACGAATAATCCGTCGTCGCATTGAGACAGTTCGTGCGCGCCTAGAAGATATTCGTAAACAGCGTAGTTTACGGCGAGAAAAACGATATCGATCGAATATTGCGACGATTTCTTTGGTGGGATATACGAACGCGGGGAAATCGACGCTATTTAATCGATTAACGGCATCGCAAGTTTATGTTGCCAATCAATTATTCGCGACCCTCGATCCAACACTCAGAAAAATCGATTTACCTTATGTGGGCGAAGCAGTTTTAGCCGATACGGTGGGATTTATTCGTCATTTGCCGCACGATTTAATTGACGCTTTTCGTGCGACACTCGAAGAAAGTAAAGAAGCTGATTTGTTGATTCATGTGGTTGACGCAGCCTCTCCACAGCGCTCTGAAAATATCCAGGCGGTGAATAATGTTTTGATTGAAATTAGCGCAGATCAAGTGCCCCGATTGATTGTATTTAACAAAATAGATTTGTTGGAAAAAGCGCAAGCGTCACGTATTGATCGAGATCAGTCTGGCGTACCGGTGGCCGTTTGGATTTCAGCTATGTCTGGGGAAGGTCTGGAGCTATTGTTGCAGGCAATTGCCGAGAGGCTCAATAATACGCTTATCCATTGCTGTTTAAAATTAAAGCCCACAGAAGCGGCGATTAAGGCAAAACTCTATCAACAGAATGCTGTAGTTTCTGAAAATCACACGCCAACGGGAGAGATTTTGCTGGAAATCAAGGTTCCCGAAGGAAAATTTCAGATTTGATGGGCTTCTTCCGAACGTGCTGAGTAGTGACACCTTTTCAATAATCCTTTATCCATTCAGCTAGCCGTTATATGATTGTCCTAAAGTGAATTCGGAGATTAAAGATAATGCCAAAAAACATAGTGGTATTGGGTTGCCAGTGGGGCGATGAAGGGAAGGGTAAAATAGTTGATTTGTTGGCTGCAAAGGCGGGCGCTGTCATTCGCTTTCAAGGAGGGCATAATGCGGGACATACGCTCGTATATCGTGGCGATGTGTTTAAATTACATTTAATTCCTTCTGCTGTATTACACCCTTGTGTCAAATGTTTGATTGGCAATGGTGTGGTTTTGTCGCCAAAAGCGTTGCTTGAAGAAGTGCATATTTTAGAGTCCTACGGATTATCGATTCGCAACCGTTTGCGTGTGAGTCGCACATGTACCTTACTATTGCCTTATCACGTTGCTTTGGACCATGCGCGCGAAGAAGTGAAGGGAGTGAAGGCGTTGGGGACTACAGGTCGGGGGATTGGCCCAGCTTATGAAGACAAAATTGCTCGCCGCGCTATTCGATTTAATGATCTTTTTAATCCGACAGTTTTTAGGCAGAAACTGGAAGAGAATGTGAGCTACTATAATTTTTTACTGACACAATATTATCAATCTCAGCCGGTTGATTTTGAAACGATCTATCGTGAGACGATGGAGATGGTCAATGCTTTGGCGCCTTTGGCCACCGATATTTCCGATTTGTTACATCAGTTGACGGAACAAGGACATCATTTAATATTCGAAGGGGCACAGGGAGCTTTGTTGGATATTGATCACGGGACTTATCCGTTCGTCACATCGTCGAGCACGATGGTAGGTGGGGTGGCTCCAGGAACCGGTTTCCCCCCGTTAGCTATCGACGAAGTTTTAGGCGTGATGAAAGTCTATGCGACTCGCGTCGGTGCAGGGCCATTTCCAACAGAATTGCGTGATGAAAATGGGGAATGGTTAGCTATTCGTGGGAAAGAAGTGGGTACAACAACGGGCCGGCGTCGGCGCTGTGGGTGGTTCGATGCGGTTGCGGCAAGACATGTGGTTCGCCTGAATGGCGTAACGCGTTTAAGTTTGACCAAATTAGATGTATTGGATGGATTAAAAACAATCAAGATTTGTGTGGCTTATCGGTTAGGATCGAAAGTGTTGCAAACATTTCCGTGTGATGCAGAAATACTAGCCGAATGCGAACCGATTTATGAAGAGCTGCCAGGATGGACGGTGCATACATCTCAAGTAACTCAATATGAGCAATTGCCGGATCAAGCGATTCGCTATCTTGAAAGAATCAGTCAATTAATCAATGCATCAATCGACATTATTTCGACCGGTGCAGAACGTGATGAAATTATTATGTTACGAGAAATTTTATAGAAAGAAAAAGAGTAACTATTCAGTGTTTTCTAAGGAACGCTCATATTTTGGCGCTTTTTGAATTAATGTTATCGCTGTTCTGTGCAATGAATTCGTAGGGGCGACCCTTGTGGCCGCCCAAAAATCGTGGGCATCCTCGAGACTGGGCACCCACGAGGGGTGCCCCTACAGGCGGATTAGAAAATCATCCAAAATCTGAACGTTTTTATACCATCACGATCCGCGGTGAATAATGACGAAAAAGAAAACACTGGTGCCGAGGAGAGGACTTGAACCTCCACGGGTTTTACCCCACAAGTACCTGAAACTTGCGTGTCTGCCAGTTTCACCACCTCGGCATGAAGGGGCACTTTACTGAGGGACCGTGGATTTGTCAATGGTCTCTAATTTCGTTGCGATGCCCGAGGCTCTCAAGATTGTAAAAATAAGGTTCTATGTTGTTTTGTAAGGCCGTCATCCCGCGGTCAAGCCGCGGGATGACGGCCTTACCCACTCAAAACAACATAGAGCCAAAAATAAAATTATCTGAGCAGCTTGCCTTCATGATTCATTTTTTTGTCGTGCGCAAAGAGAAATCTTAGCGTTTTGCTAATTACTTGTTTAAAAGCAATAAAAACTTTAATACCATAAGAATAATTTTATGATAAGGAGATTTGGGTCATGCGAAAAAAAATACCGGCTGTGATTTTTGTGGTTGGTTTTGTTTTGTGTTCTTTTGCGATAGCTGATTTGCCCGCGGCTCAAATCAAACATGATGAAACCGTGACGACTCATTACGGAGATCCTAATCATCCAGTCCAGATCACGCAATCGCACTGGCATCATAAGGCGGAAGTGGGGTCTGTGGAGATTGTTACTTTAAAAGACCATGAGGCCTATGCTGTGCATTGGAAAAGCCCCGCTATTCGATGGCTTAACCAGCATACGCGGGGCGATATTTTGCATCACGGAGCGCCCGTTTATAGTCATAAAGGAGAGCATTTAGGACTTTCCTTGCTTTATCCAGGATTTTACCATTTAACTTATTTCAAGTTAGATGAGGTAACGAAAGATCCTCATTATCAAGATTTAAAGAAAATGTTTGGTGATCGGATTGAATTGGTTTCACCGAAAGGCCCGGGCTATTACGTGGGGATCCGCATTTTACCCTCTAAAACAGCACCGCAAGTTCAATCGACTTCGTTGTCAAAAGATTATATTCCACCGGAATAGAGGCTGTTTTTTTAATGAATGCAGCAGGGCGCGAGCGAAAGACGACTTATGTGTTAGGTCGCGAAGCAGAGCAAGCCGCGTATTATTTTTTACAAGAGCAAGGGTTAAAACCCGCTGAGCAAAATTATCGATCGCCATTGGGCGAAATTGATCTCATCATGGTGGATTGCGATATTTATGTTTTTGTTGAGGTGCGTTTTAGAGATGAGAGTGCTTCGGTCAGCGGGATTGAAACAATTACCGCTACTAAACAAAGGCGCGTGATTAAAACGGCTTTGCATTATTTGCAGACGAATCGATTGCTGCATAAAGTGCGATGTCGTTTTGATGTGATAGGCGTGGAACGTAATCATAACGCATTTAAATTTCGATGGATAAAAAACGCTTTTATGGCAAAATGAAAAATATAGATGAAGGATTGAGAGCATGACGACAAATTTACTCGAACGCGTGACGCAGCATTTCGAGGAGAGTGTTCAAGTTAAAACAAAAGCGGCACCGCTATTGGCGCCAATTATTCTGGAAGCTAGCCATACGTTGGCAAACAGCCTAAAAAAAGGCCACAAAATTTTAATTTGTGGTAATGGAGGTTCGGCAGCAGACGCGCAACATTTTTCAGGCGAATTACTCAACCAGTTAGAATTGAAGCGCCCGAGTTTGCCGGGTATTACTTTGACGGCGGATGCGTCCACGATTACCGCCATCGGTAATGATTATTCGTTTGATGAAGTTTTCGCTAAGCAAGTGCACGCATTAGGGCAGGCGGGTGATGTGTTGGTTGGTATTACGACCAGCGGAAATTCTAAAAATGTATTAAGGGCGATTGAAGAGGCGCATACTCGAGGATTATCGGTTATTGCTTTAACAGGTAGGGATGGGGGTAAAATCCCGGCCATTTTGCAGGCGAACGATATCGAAATCCGTATTCCTTCGGATCGAACGATCCGTATTCAAGAAATTCATATTTTGGTAATTCATTGCTTATGCGATTTAATCGATCAGCAATTATGAGGATTGAGAGCGATATGAAAAAAATAATCAGTGTCATTTGTTTGATTGTTATTTTACAAGGATGTGTTGTGTTTATAGGGGGTGCGGCCATTGGCGCGGCCACAGCGAGTGCGGTGCTCTACGATCGAAGGCCCACTAAAACAATTGTGAATGATGAGAATATCAGTTATCAAGTGACTCAAGCCTTGCAAGCAGATCATGCGATTGCTTCGCAATGTCATGTGGGCGTGACTGCTTACAATCAAGTGGTTTTGTTGGTGGGGCAAGCCCCGACGCAAGCATTAAAAGATCAAATTTCCATGGCCGCAAAAACAATCCCTGGCATTACTAAATTGTATAACGAAGTCACTATTGAAGCGCCGAGTACCAACTTGGTTCAAACGAGTGATGCGTGGGTTACCACGAAAGTAAAAAGCTATTTGTTGACGGCAAAAGGGTTGGATTCTGGACAGTTTAAGGTGGTGACGGAAAACGGAACGGTATATTTAATGGGGATTGCCAGCCGTGATCAAGCTAATTTGGCTGTGGAGCAGGCCAGGCAGGTTGAAGGAGTGCAAAAAGTCGTGACGGTTTTTGAGTATCAGCGCGATTAGGATTGAGGGCGAGGGGGATAAAGAAAATGCGAAGCATTTTCCCGCCGAGCGACGCGCAGGGATGCGCGGCTGGGGAGATGCGTCAGGATGACAGTTCAGGAAAGACCGAATAGGATCGAGGAAGGGAGCTACTTGCCGTCATTGCGAGGAGCGTTAGCGACAAAGCAATCCAGAGCCCGGCCCGTCATTGCGAGGAGCGTTAGCGACGAAGCAATCCAGACTCAAAAAAACCGCTTTGACTATCATCTCGTAGCACCGTGTAAAAATTTGAGAAATGAGCGAGATGCTGGGTGGGTTGATATTGTCATTAGAAAAAAGAAAGAGTAATGGTAACTGCTCAGCACACTCATAGGAACGTCCATATTTTAGCGCTTTTTTTCATCGATTTTTCGTCAAAAATCATCCAAAATCTGAACGTTCTTGTATCGTCACGATCTCAGCTGGGGAGTTATGAGTAATGATTAATATCAATAAAATCATCGCGCAGCGATATTCATCCCTTCAATACTTAACAGGATTTGAAAGAAATCGAGCGGTTATTTACTGCTCAAAACGACATAGAGCCTACAAAATATTCTGTTTGTTATTATGTGGGCTAATTCTGTCGGGATGTACCAGTGTCTTTTTTTCGGGGGCATCGGCGGCTTATGATCGATATAATTGGCAAGAGAAAATAAAAAACCAGGAAATCAGCGTTTCAATTGATAATGCATTTAAATCCGATGCGCGGTTTAGGCAAAGTAACATCAAAACAACGAGCTTTAATTATCAGGTAATTTTGATTGGGCAAGTTCCCTCGGAAGAAATTCGACAACTGGCCGCTCAGATTGCGGCGGACACGGCGGGGGTTAAACACGTTTACAACTTTATCGAAATTGGTCAACCCAGCACGGCTTCACAAGAATTATGTGATACATGGCTGACGACGAAAATTAAAGGCGAAATCATTGCGCATGCTGACATGGATCCTGATCAAATTAAAGTGATCTCTGAAAATAATACGGTGTATTTGATCGGCATTTTAACGCATGATCAAGCCGAACAGGCTATCGAGATAGCTCGGTACACAGAAGGCGTAAAAAAGGTTGTGAAAATTTTTGAGTATATAACGTACTCAAAAATCGATCATGAAGCAGAGCCAAGCGCTTCTCATAAGTAAAAAATCGGTCATGATAGATTGCTTGCTCAGAATTCGCGGTAGAAATCAGAAAAACCATTGACACTTAAAGCGGCTATCTTCAGAATACGCATCGCTTTTTAAGTCGATTTTGGGGTGTCGCCAAGTGGCAAGGCACGGGGTTTTGATCCCCGCATTCGTAGGTTCGAATCCTTCCACCCCAGCCAATTTTGTTCAGCGTATAACTCAAAAGGGGTCTAGTGATGATGATTTTTAGCGGTAATTCAAACCGTCCCCTGGCCGAGAAAGTTGCGCAGCATCTTCATATTGATCTTGGACGCGCTCAGGTGGGTCGTTTCAGCGATGGCGAAATTCAGGTTGAAATATTGGATAATGTACGAGGAAAAGATGTTTTTATTATTCAATCGACTTCAGCCCCGTCGAGCGACCATTTATTAGAGCTTTTATTTTTAGCCGATGCTTTACGTCGGGCGTCTGCCACAC